>Ga0209666_1000236_pt1 | contig 43016 bp, 17 predicted proteins | sample SaaInlV_125m_DNA_FD_184679 | JGI IMG/M metagenome (GOLD analysis project Ga0209666, IMG submission 184679) | Marine microbial communities from expanding oxygen minimum zones in the Saanich Inlet - Saanich Inlet SI037_S3LV_10m_DNA (SPAdes)... | ecosystem: Environmental > Aquatic > Marine >...
CGCTATATGACATTCACAGGCAGCCATTTCAGAGGGCGTCAAAGATCGACGTCGTATTTCAATACCCTTTTGTTACTGAAAACGGGCGGAAGGTGCCAGTGCATCCTGATTCTAAGAAGATCACCAAAGAAGTGCGGGAGGCAGCGAAGACGGCCCAAGTGGGCAGGACCATTGTGTATTTTCAAGGCACCCCAGAGGAGGTCTGGAATAACGCGAGGAAGCTGGGCTTCACAATCAGCGTCGAAGAAGGATATATCCTAAAGGAGGATGTGTCGGGTGCCGGACGACTCATGGAGGTCTACGCTGTTCATAAGGAAGGCATCTTTGTGAGGGGTCACGAAGAAGCTCAAAAGGGAGAGTTGAAGTATGTTGGGTATTTCCTCCCGACTCAAGAGTTCATGGAGAAGACCCTCGCCGAGAAGGACAAAAAGGAAGGCGCGAATTCTGGCCTCCCCGCTTGGCCGGCTAAGAAAGACCCCCGTCCAAAGGATGAGATAACGGTCGTCGACGCGAACAAGATGAACTCAAAAGCGCCCGCATTCAAAATTCTCTCTGCTCAGGGAATACCCGCGGAACCATCCATCTCAGCGCAAGCTGTTCATAATGGTGTACACGAGCAAGTGATTCAGGCTATCAGCTCACTGAAACCAGGTCGGCAGATTTATTTCGATACGATAAGCCCGGATGGAAAAAAATTCACTGTCGCATACAGTAAGATGTCTATGGACTGGGAATTGGCGGTAGGAAATACGCAGGGTGAAAAAGCCTTCAACACCCTCTACACCATCGTTCAGCCCATTTCCATCGACAAAGACCAGAGTGGTGAACTTGATTGCACGTGTAACGTGTTCGGTCGTCGTATCGAACCTGCTGAGGGAAAGAAACATGCAGAGGCTACCATTGACAGCATCAAGGAGACATATGGGATAAGGACCACTGCGCCTGACAAAATGCTACCGGGACCACAAGGCGGAAGAGCGAAGTATCCACCGACCCTTCATGTCATCTATAAGATGACTTTTAAAGTCACCCAAGAGCAGGCAGCAAAAATCCTCCTCGCTGAAGAAGACAAGACCAATTTGGTATCGGTGCAGTCGAGCGAAAAGGCGGTAGCGGATTTGCGGAATGTTCAAGAGCCTCCCAACGTCAAAGAATACGAGGCTGTCTTCGATGGGATGGATCGCCTTGTCGGTTTTTTGGTGGTCGAGAATAACGACAACCAATACTTCTACACGCTGCTTTCGTATCCTACGGGGATCAAGGGTCTTCTCTGCGCTGCTTCTCCCTAGATGCTGTTGCAGGGCCTTCTTCACTTCGTCTGAAGAGAACATCGCGCGTGTTTCTCATTCAGAAGAAATTCAAAGTGGTTTATGGGACCACTCTCGAGCGTCAGCTTGAACCAACAATACACTCAAATACTCTGTAGGAGTTCGTGCTTTTAGCATACTCTTTCTATCTCTATATTTTGACATCCAAATATTTTCATATGAGTTGGGTTGCGACGAATCCTTTATTTCGGCAATGGGTCTGAACAAGTCCCTGCTTTGAATAACTCATTTTATTACCACTATTTGGTTGTATCATGACTGGGCTTGAAAAGGCCCATGATTGAGATGACTATTGTGATGAGGATGCACTTTTATTCACTTTTCTTAGTAAAACAAAATTTTCCAGTTCGAAATTCAAAATAGAGCGTTTCTTTCTCTTCCCTTCTCATATCTAAACTCCATGAGGTCTTGTAGTTCTGCGTATGCAGCCCAAGTATTGTTTGAATTTGGATCTGTAGACTGGTTTACGACATGAGCGTCATGACACTGCGTACGTTGGCAGCAGACACTCTCATGCCAACTCAAATTACCACACACCGCATCCAACCAACTATTCATCTTCCAGCGGTCCTGCTGGCGGTGCTTCGAGGGTGGGGTCTCCGTTGAATGCCGGAGGCGACCAGAAACGCGAGTAATTGTTGCTGTTTATGTCCGTGAAAGTATACATTCGCAGGTAGTTATCGCGAAGGGGGACCAGACAAGGGTGTATCGGGAAGGGTAGAAGTTGCATGCTGGGGTTGAGAGTGTTTGTGTGTTTTATATACACAAAATATAGATTTTAGCTAGTAAATATCAGAACCGCTAATTGAGAGCCAACGCCCCACTGGCCAGCCACACATGACAGGCACAGCGAAGCACCAGCGCAGGAAGACAAACCGACACACAGCGGCATCGGTGTCGCGCATGTTGACAAACTTTATTTCAATGTCAAATGAGGTTATAGACGTGATATAGATTTTACGATCATTTCATACTAAATAAAATGAGTAATACTGACATGCGCTTTGGATTATTTAAGATTATATAGTGGTGTACAAGCTTGAACTAGAAGCTTTGATATGCCCCATCAACCGTGGCCTCCAGACATTCCAACGACCGATGTTAGACCGCGCGCTGCGTTTTTTGGGTCCAGCTTGTCTTCAAATTTATTGCGCGAAGTGCGCGATTGGTTTCAAGAAATGGATGATGAGTATGTTGCAATGCATGCATCTGATATGGATCCAGAGATGGCAGCAACGGCGTTGTACTGGTTGGAAAACGAAGAGCGAGTCGCGGATATTTTCTCCCACATGGATGCTGATCGTGCCCCGGAAATCCTTGCTTGGTTCATCGAGTTTGTGGATGATGCAGACCGTGATGATATTCTGGATCGTTTCCAAATACAGGGCTTGGATGTATTGCGCGAAGCAGACAGTGATGGATTTTGGGTCTGGCTTCTTGAGGAGTTGGGTGAAGAGGCATGGTCGGATGAAGACAGAAATGGAGAAGAGAACAGGCCGACTTCCGGCTACTCTTCTTCTTCTGGGAGTTCTCGTGAAAACCCCTGGGACGCTCCGCGCAATTTGCCAAGCGCCACGGAGTCATCCGACATTGAATGATTCCGTTCTGAGCATTTGTCGTTTATGTACCAGATCGTTTTGTTAGGCATTGTCTTGCAATAAAATATGAATTCTATCTTGTACCACTTTCGAGTATCACAGCAGCCATCGAAGCGATGTTATCACTAATTATAAAACGATAGTCTGCAGTTACGAGGGCAATGGTTCCCGATAGTATCACCCACGCGTATGCGTGCTTGCTATGTTCAGAACGAAGTAATGCCCCCGTGTGTTCATAGAGAATCGGCACGTCTGGAAACATTTCGTGTAGAAGTGGCAGCATATTGATGGTTTTGTGGTCCTGTAGTATCGATTTCAGCGACTCCTGTCTTTTTCGGGTGTATGATGGCCAGTTGTAGTATACAACCTGTGTGAGCGAGTGAAAGTTTTCGCGGTGTCGGTGCTTGTATTGTGTGATGGAACCTGCGGGCAGGTCTACTGCCATCGATATCTCATAAAACTTATCGAGACTGCATTCTCTGTGGTGCTCGGTAAGTTCTTTGATGATAGCATCCTGATTTTGTGTGCTGTTGTGGGCGCTGGATAGAAGAAACACAGTGCTTCCAATTGTATGCAGAGCATCTAATACTTGTGTCACGATCAGTGGTTCTGGTGCGATGAAACCAGCGTCGTCTGGGATACAGTATTTTGGTATGTCAATATTTGATGTCTTTCGTTTCATCTTTAGAGACAGGCACTTACCTATACTTGCCATCAAATATGTGACAAATAGACTCATCTCCATCTCATTGTTTGCTGACAGCAAGTATTCGTTGAAGCTCAATTGTAGGGCACTAATCGTATCAACTATATCAGCCCACGAGAAATCAGAAAAGGCCTTGTTATTGATGCGGATATACGGCATATGTTGGTATACACTAGCCTGGATGTTATGTGATTGTTCTAATATGTCGTTCGATTTACTGAGAACAATACAGATTTTCATCCCAATTACATGCATCTTGTTGTAAAAAAGACCAATGCATGCCTGCTCCGACCTATCACACTCCGAAAACCACTGTCTAAGTATTTCCTCTAGGTCTAAGTGGCCTTCTTCCACCTTCAGTAAATCACAATCATACATATTATTTCAAAATTCAATGCTCTTTATTAGAGACCCTAAGTTGCTTTTATTTTTGTTGATTCCCGTTGGCTGGATATCTTCTGTCGAATCCATTCCTTCTTCATTTCATTTGCTTCTATGATTCTTTCCCTCGGTACATTTACACCAGCCAATATACGCTGTAGTATCACATTTGATATAATTACTGATGTCTCTGAATCTTCCTTAAAATCATTTTCGATGTTACATTCTATAATCACATTACATGCAAATATTGCCAAGGCTGGATCTATCATGTATTTGCCCTCCGGAATATTATTGATACACCCAACAAAGATACCCCCACCCATTTGATTACATGATATGTAGCGAGAGGAAATGCTAAATGCCTTACACATCTCTATAAGTGTCTCCAATTGTTTCTTAGTTACGAGCGTGTATGGTATCACATGCGTCGGACACAAGGAGAAGGGCATAAATCCGATATCCGTCAGTGCGGGGGAGAATGGTGTTTTCATCATCATTATAATCACGTCTGTGATTGGGTCTTGACAACGATCAGATTGTTCTGCTGCAATGCATCTCACTGTATTTATAATCGCATCTTTACCAAAAAAGGCTTCTTTTACCTCACTTATCGCCTTCTCAAAGTTGCAACTGGAAACCGTCAACCGCGACCCTAACTACACACAACAATAAGGTCCGAAATTTAAAAATGACTAACCTACTAACTGTATCTATTTTCAAGGTAGTCAAACGAGCAGATACTCGAAGACTTCTGCTTCTCACTGAATGCCTTCTCACACTCCTCACTTGTGCGATTTGGACATGAAATCTTCGGTAGACTTGCACTCCTTCACGTACTCGTTGTCGCCTGCAATTACCTTCTCGAGCGGTTCCTCGTCATATCCAAACTCCCTCTCCTCACCGTCGTCGAATTCGACTACATACTTGCGCTCCACTTCGTTGTTCTCCGTAATCGTCCCTCGGAAATACCCTTTCTTCTGCAGCCGACCATCCTTTACACTGCAGATATCGATCTGGAACACGACGCGACTCCCTACAACATCCCGTGTCTTTTTGATTTGCTTCGCAGCACCTTGCCTGGATCCAGTGCTGACTGCCGCTGCATGCTTTGGGGACTTCTTGCTGCTTTCCACTACACCTTTTTCGCGGCAGCTGCCTGCAGACGCTTCATTCACTGCTGTCTTCTCACTGGATCCAGCTGCTGGCTTTTCTTGCTGCATGAGGACTTCGAGCTCATTCTTGCGTGTCTCTGCAGGGCCTCCTCCGGTATCTCCTGGAAATTCAACGTCTATCGAGTTCATGACAACAGCAGTTTGCAGGCTGTCGGAACCAGGCGCAGGGACCGATGCAAACCTGCATTCGATGTCTTTGAATTTCTTCGCTGGCTGTCGCTTCGCAGCGCGTTTCCCGCCAACCGGATACATGCTTAAAATCCTTTTTGTATCCGTCTCGCTGCCGTGAGTGTATGCAACCTTGCCAACCTCCAGAAAAATGCCCGAATCTTTATCCTGTGCTGTATCGAACTGCATGAAGCACTTGGTCTTCAAAAGCTCGCGCACATAGCGGCGGCAGGACACTATGAGTCCAGCGCCTTTGATGTTGCTTCCAAAGAATTTGCTTTCAGCCGAATATTCCCACATACTCTGAGGCTCTATGAAGGACTTTTTGAGGTTACTGGAGAAGATACTCGAGTTTTCCTTCGTCGTCCTCAGCATGTAAAACATGAAGGGCAGCATCTCCTCTCCCACGGCAAAAGAATGCATGCCCAAAAGCGGACTCCGGCGCGCATTACTGTCAAATCCTTGGTCAATATCGGCTTGGTCGACCTTGGCATGTTTGTACTTGCTGCTCTTCGCAAGGGCGCGTATGAAGAACTGCAAAGCCTTGATCTGGTTGCATTTGAGACTCGTCTCGAACTTGAAACATGGATATGGCACCCCACCCAAAAGCGGATCTCCCGAGTAATCAACAACGAGCTTTCCGGAATCCCGCATACTCGACTCTCCACCATCCCACCTGTTCGACATGTGAAATCCACGCATCTCCACATTCCGGCAATCGTCAAGGAGCGGACCTGGGCACATGTTGATACTGTTCCATAGTTCCTTTGTGACGATCGTGTTCGATGTAGCAATTATCATACAAGAATGAACGATCTCCGCAAGCTCTGTGATGAAATCTTGGCTGCAGTTTTTCTCAAGGACTGACCTCCAATACACTGCACCAGACTGTCTTTCCAAGTCGCGTAGAATCCTCAAAAAAGTTTTGTTGCTTGTGCTGACCCCCAATGGATTTTTCTGCATGTCCGCCTTCTGTATTGACTTCTTCAAAGAAAGGCCCCTCTTGCGTTTTTTGCCATGTTCGGAAGCAGCATCCTGCATCTCATCGTATTCAGGATCGATTTCTCCTAAGTCGTTAAAGTAGTCCTCTAAGTCATCAAAGCAGCCCTCCAGTCCATCAAAGTCTGCTGCTGTCTGGGCTTCGTCTCTTTGCATGTTTTGAAGCTGCTCTACTATGTTCGTCGGATCAAATTCGAAGTCCTTGTCGTAGATGAGTGCTGTTTTGGAAGTTCTGTCTTTGAATCCCGAAGCAGAACCCTCGCCAGACTCGACATGTCTTGTCATCCTCGTCGACCTCCTCCGCGATTCATCAACAAGCACCGAAGACGCGCCGTTGGAGCACTCGGATGAAGCAGCTTGCTTGGAAGACCCGCCAATGTACTTGCATGAATCAGTCATCTTGCATGCTGCATCGTCGTACTTTGGCCTCTTTCCTTCCTTCTTGCCCTCCGCAATTTTTCGTACTTCTTTGTCTATGCCAATAGACTGCATGATGCATTGACCAGTGAAAATGTTCAACTGGCGCATGAATTCGTAGGATGGATACCCGTTCGCATTCCTCTTCTCGAATTCGTCGAGCATCGAACTCAACGCATCCGAATGCTTCTTCTCGTAAATCTGCTTCGCATTCACGAGACTTTGGAAGAAAGACACCTTCCTATGAAGATCTTGCGCTTCACCTTCCAATGCAATGCGAATCAACCTTAGAGTCAATTCGTCTCTGATCCTGATCTCCGCAACCACAATGAGATACTCATCGACGACATCTTGGATCTCTTCATCTGCAGACGAGACAATCTTCCCACACTTCTCTTGGCCAAGGTACTTCTGAAGAATATCAACCACCTCTCTTTCCATCGCACTGCAGCTATTCACCAAGCCTACTTCGACCATCATTGAAATGATAGTCTGAATCGCATTCTCCAGCCTCAAAAAATCCAACTGCAGCAGCGTCTTCTCTTGAGGTGTTGCTGAAAGTTCCAAGCGCTGCTCTATGTCTTTGAGAAGTTTGAATACTTTCAAACAACTCCCCATTTCAAGATAATCTTCCATCAAACCACCAAGCCTGCAAAAAAAAAAAAAACTTTAAGATTTCCCGCCTTTTTTTCAAAAAAAAAAGCGTGGCACCCTCACCGTGGATTTCTTGAAAGAAAGTCTCTGAGTTCTCCCAGCCTTATATAGACCCCGGTACCCAAAATAGATTTGGCGGGTTTTTATTTTTTATTTTTTTTTTGAAAAAAAATACCGTGGCGTGGTTTGTTGTGATGTTTGAAGCTTGGTTTGGTCTTCGAAGAGAGATTTTAGCTTTTAAAGACAAGACTCGGTAGATTTTAGCTAAAAACAACAGATTTTAGCTAGAAACAACAGATTTTAGTAAGAAAGAACCTCTCTCGAAAGCACTATATAAAGTCTCTGAGCTATTTTTTCTATAAGAACTGCACCAAAGCCACGGCATGCACGATGTCTGAAAACTCTGTTTCAGGACACAGATCTGAATCAAAGAGAAGACACGAGTTTATGGCTACATCGGACATTTTTGAGAATGTTGAATGTAGAATTTTTCGACTCATTGAGAATTCAAAAAGGGAAGACAATCCTCTCAAATACATAGATTTGGATTGCTCTGAAAAGTTTGAATTTGGTTGTCTTGATGAAGTACAGATGCAAGTTTTGCATGCACTTTGCATGGAATCTTTGCGAGATTTGAAAATAAGGGAATATATCCCTTCAAAAATTTTCAAGTTTGCATGTGATTCACTGCAGATGTTCAGCAACGTAAAGGAGATGCGTTGGAAATTCGATTTCTATGAAACTTTGAATGAGTTTCTGAGGGAAGTCAGGTACACTGAGTGGATTTCAAGCACAGAATACACTACAAACAGTGGATACAAGACGCTCACTACACAGACTTTCAAGAAATCAGGTTGGGAGATGTTAGCTGTGGGCGATTTCGTCAAATATTTGAATGGCATGGATCGCTGCATTTTCAAAATCAGAGAGGATGATCTGCAAGATGCAGCAAAGGGTTCTGGAAATTCGCGTATGTATTCGAGGTCGCTCGATCATTACGAACAGACAAGAGTGTGCATGGAGCTGCAGGATATCATACTCGGGAAATATTTCTCCGACCTCAAAGCAGATTTGAATTTGATTGCAAGGAAGTCCATCGAGGAGTTCTTCTTGCAGGAGAGGATATTGAATTCGTTTTCAAAAGACCTCTTTGAGGCACACTTCAAACTCGATTTGAGCCTTATCGATTACGTCGAGAAGCTTTCGGAGGAACAGCTACTTGGTCGTATGCGGCGTTGGTTGCTTATAACGGCATATGACAATCTAGAGTTGAACATCAAGCCCGGTTTCGGTCGTTATGAGACGATGATTAATCAGCTGAATCTTTGGATGTCTCCCGGGAACGCAGAAAAGACGATGGAGAAGTACACAAATTGCATGGACAACAAGTGTGTCATGCAAATGAAAAAAGTGTACAACGCAACAAAAAAGCAGGATGGAACATTGTTTGAGGCCTACGAAAGTTGTCGTTCAAAAAGCAACAACAATCCTTGCTTGAATTGTATGCGGCAATTATGCTGGGCGAGACCTGTCTTAGCGATGGCTAGTTTGATGGATCAAAACGAAATGGCATCCGTGATAGCACTTGCAATATACAGGACTCATATCAAGAGCTTCTGTATCGATAACCTTCATCACATTTCCAGGGATTATCAGATGTCGGAGTGCCGCATTTCAGAGGATATGCTTCTATCCATCAAGACAGAAGATAGCGTAATGCAACACAGTTCATTCAACTTGTTCAGAAAGGGAGACATACAAGCACTTGAGATGTTTGACGACTATCCTGCAGTTCTTTTCAATTTGAGTGCTGGATCCACAATGGTGGAGTTTCTCGATGGTCGGCGTAGACACTTCCCATTGCATTTGATGGAGATCGAAGATGGCTGCACTCGTTTCAACACACTGGCAAGTGAGATCGACAAGAGCATGGCAAGGAACGCAGTGCACTGGGAGCACCTGGATGTGGATTGCTCTTGTGCTATGTGTCGACGCCAGGCGGGTTATAAGTTTCGATCGGAGATGGGTCGAGATGAGGCGGGTGAGATGTGGACATATGCAAGAGTCGCAGAGTTTGTAAAAGGAGAGGCACGTCGATGCAAAAGAAAGGCTGAGACTTTTAATGTTTACAGCTCGGCTATGGAGCAGAGAGCCAAGAGTGGGTCATCTTTCAGCTTCAAAGGAAAGCTCATTTTCAAGGAGTCGCATAAACACAAGGGCCTTTACGATTTTCTCAATGAGAATATGGTATATGAAGGACCTGTCAAGATCATCGGTAATACCGAGGCGATGTCAGGGCTTGTCAAGGACTGCAATGGGTGGAGGATGGCTGGCAACAAATGCATCTGCATGATCTGCAAGGCGAGCAAGTTTATTGTGAAAAGTATGGGTAATCTGTCAGTAACGTTTGACAAGCCTTGCAATTCACAAGACTTCGATTTGTTTGTATCGAGTCTTGTCGAAAAGCCATTCTATACCCCAAGCAAAAGACATGCAGCAGAGCTTGTTTACCATCAAATGCTCAAGCAGCGCATCTTCAATCGAAAGTTTGAATGCAATGCGAGCGAGGCAGCATTTGAAACATGGCACATCTTTAAAGGTGAATTTATTGCATACCACGGCATTAACCTACTCAAAGCTCAGAAAGAAATTCTCTTGCAAGCAGCAGGTGACAAGTTTGAAGAAGCAAAGACAAGCGACTTCTTGCTGCAGGCTGCCAGTAGTGTCGTTTTGTTTTCGAATACGTCTGAGGGTAAGTTGAAGGAACTTAAGACCAAGCTACGCAGTTCTTATTCTGGAGAACTTGCAATGTTCAAAAAGAAATGCATAAGTGCAAAGGAATTGCAAGACGTCATAGGCGACCCACACTTCTGGCAAGAACTGGATCGCATCTTTTTTTCAACTTCAGCTGAAGTTCAGCAGGCAGTTTTTTTGCAGTACTTCATGGAGTAGTCAAGTCGAAAAATTCTGTTTGCAGGTAGAAGAAGTATAGAACTTCTCCAAATACTCGGTGCATTCTCTATGCTCTCGTAGAAGTTCTGCAACTCTGCCATTCGGCACCAGAAGCGTATCAACGCAGATTTTGTTGTAGTAAATACACTGTTTGGCTTGTATTTCTTTGCAATTAGCGGATGCAATCTCCGCAAAGAGATCCATTTCAGATGCAGTGAATAAAGTACTGAAAAAGTTTATGTAAGCGTTGTTTTTTTTGTTGCTGAGGATCTTGCTGAGGCGAAAAATCGGCCTTGCGTCCAATGTCTTCTGTCCATGAACCGAAAGCGTGTTTATATGCCACTGTAGTGAAAGAAGCGGTAGTGATGGAAGTTTGCGTTTCATACGCATTTCAAACCAATGATGGCAGCAGGCACAGGAATACATAATGGCAGAGTCTTTATCTTGTATTTTTGCGACGGAGGTGCAGATGCCATGGTACGTTGCGGCGATTTTGTTGTTGGGAAGCTTTTGATAGATCTTTGAAATGACACTCTTCAGTGTTTTGAGAGGTATGATCTTTCGAGGACCGGAGATACGACCCCCACAAAGAACACAGGAAACACATTTTGACCTCTGCGGATAGACGATGTTGAGCCAAGAGGTTTCTGCGTGGTAGAGCGGGACAGACATGTGTAGTTGCAGATTCGATTTTGATCCCTGTTATTTATTATGGACTGCTAAAATCAAGTTTCAGAATAACAAACAAACAACGCCAGTAGTAAATTGGCGGATGGGTAGAGTAAAGTTAGTAAAACCTGCAGAATGAGTGCTGCTGTGCCGATTATAAGTAATACGAGAAAGAAATAGGGTAGTAGAAGATATAGATTAAAAGTGCTACAGATGCGATTTCCGAGCACAATAGCGGTAGAACTACTCTCCCACATCTTGATTCTGATTCCTACTTCTTCTTCGAACGAAGCGACATCAAATAAGGGAACATATGAAAGTAACTCTATGAGAGATGAAGAAAAATTCCGACCTAGCTCGGCACTAAACCATGCTAATACATTTTTCCAGCTGGAGTATCCCCATGGTACATCCCCGCATGAGCGTAGGCAAGAAGCGTCGAAAAGAGTATCACTGGCGCACTGTGGATCCGTGAAGAATACAGCGTCTAGTTTGATATACTTGGGGAAGATGTCGGAAAGGGTTTCATGAAAATCCTGTATCACGCATGTTGGAAGCATCGGAACACAGGTCCATGTATATCCATAACAAAGGTATGGTAGCAGTAATGAAAATAGAGGCATCGTCAACGTGGCAAGAAAGCCAAATCCAAGGGCATTGCATATCACAAACCACACCGCGAACCACACTCCAATAATTACAAATCCCGATGCAAGGCGCACTTTCCATCGACTGCAAGTCTGTATGGCTTCAAAATCACACCGCGTAAGATCTACTGCTTCTTTGATCAAACTTTCAGCCCAATCCGATGCATACCGGCGGTCCAAGCTAACCCATTCTGCCACTTGATCTGTTATCCATCGGAGCAATTCAATAAGAAAATCCCCAGAGTCAACTGGGTCGGACAGCAAAGATCCAGATGATGTGACAGATGGCCATACAGCATGTAGATCATAGGGTGGTGAAACTTTTGTTGTCTGAAAGTATTTGAGTGTGCCATTGGCACTCTGTTGGGCCACCTCCGCAAGGTCGTGCAACGGGGTACACTCGCCTGAGTTGCTCGGGGTGAGTATTGGTGGAAACTGCTCATTCCAAATATCTGCAACCGAATTGCTCAGAGAAGGTAATTTATAATCATAGGCACTTGCAATTATATTTGCACGACTTGTCGCGCGCTGAATCATGCTTTCGACATCTTGCACAAAAGACGTTTGTAGCAGCCGGCGTGAGCTGTAGAATGGATTTGTCAAAAGCCGAACGACCTGCTCTTCCGATATGTTCACGCTCGAAATGTTCATGAAATGTGTGTTATTGCGAAGGTCGTGTGTGTAGACGTCCAAAGTGTGCATCCAGGCCCGCGTGGTTCGCTGTAGGGTTCTCAGACCCGCATGTCTGTGAAGAAGTATCCATACCCGCGGTGGACTCAACGAGACAACAAATGGTGCCATCGGAGTAGAAATAATCGCATGCACAAAGCTATTGAGGTCGCAAAAAGTACATGGTGGAAGCACGAAAGTGAGGTTGAGAAGTTTGATTGTCAACTGACTGTCCAATAACTGCATCGAACATGCCGAGCGCACGTGTGGTAAATTCTCGGTGTGAAATGCGTCCAGACAAAGTGGGTTGTGTTGAAAAATCAGTGATGCATTTTCAGATCCATCATATTCAAGCAGTCTTCTACCACTACCCCGAACAATTTTTGCGGCAACTACGAAATTACCACTCACGGAGCCATCAGCTTCTATAATGCGAATACACTGTGCAGCAGACGTAAGTACGTTGGAACATGGTGTAGATACTAAGACCCCAAATTCCTGCTGGGTCACCACAGTTGTCATGAATCGCGAGTTCATATCAAATAGACACATATGATCATCATTTGGTATAACATAGTCATCTTGACATCTCGAGTACTGGATCTGTGTTAATCCACAGGCACAGTAGCCAGTGTCACCTGCAGTCGGCATGTAGCAGAAGCGATTCTGCTGACAACTCCAACATGGGGCAGAACCACTACCTGGCATGTTGAAGCGGTTCACATAGGCACAAGACTTGGCCTGTATGCAGTCTGCATTGCTGGTACACTGCGTGTGTTCGTATTTTGGTACCTGGCATGTACACGTTTTGGTCAAAAAACTACAAGCATAAGAATACACACCAACGGCCTCAGATCCACACGCCCCGCATGGTACAAGATCTTCTTCTAGAGCCAACTCAGACCTCCGACATGTGTCTGCCTTGCTGCAACTCAATGAATCTCCATCGCCAAAGAATGTTGTATATGTAGACCAACACCGCGTCGCGACTGGCAATGTACCGGAGACAACCTCTTCTTCATCAAAGAAATCAAACACACATTCGTTGGTGCGTGGCCGACATGGAAGTACTGTTCTTATCCCCACGCCCGCAGCATCGATGATATTTGCTGCTGGTGCAAGGAAGTCATAAAAGGGACGGAGTTCAGTCACTCCTAAGGGAATGGTTACGTCGGCAACTGAACTTAGTGCGTTCGATATCTCGATGAGGATCCCACCAATATTCCAGAAAATCCAACATAATGTTCCTGTGGTGTCGATACTCGTTCCCACTATATTGACATTGACCCACTCCAGAAACGGACAGATATACTCAGTGAGTAAACGCACTATTTCGTACGGCAAGCTGCCTTTCACAAAGATCACTTTGAAAAGAACGGTCGCAACCTCCACAATGAGATCGAGCACGGCCATCATGAACATCCCCACAAATGTTGAGAATCTATATGCTGCCGAGAGCATCATATCGGAGCTGACAAGTACCACAGACACCAGCATTTCTACTAATGACTGTTGAATCTTCAGTAAATAAAACACCAGCTCGAGAATAAACACACGTATTTCTCTCAAACGCTGTAATAACACGCGAGCTGGCTCTATGAATTTACTCGCACATTGCTGTAGAGCTTGTTCGTTTGTCTTTATTTGATATTCTTGTTGGCGGTTACTATCTAGTGCGCATGTGCCTTCGTCGTCATACAAATTGTAATTGCGATTGACAATGTCATGCACAAAACTCTTTTCCGAAACAGAGAATGCGGTAGGAGAGTAGAAGAACCGCGAATCTGTACATCCCTTCAATTCGAAAGCCTGACATATAATCTGTGAAATTTTGGTACGCCAATCGCGGGCGTTTTGGCATAGTTCTTCGTGTGCTGGATCTAACAGACAGAAGTCGATTTTGTTTTTTTCGTTGTCCTGTATAGCACGATTTGCCTGTAATACACACTGTTCTTGCCGTGAAGTGTGGTTGACCCAATCCTGGCGACTGATCGACCCCTCGCACACGGAATCAGGTGACCGGCAAAAAACCCATGGTCGACTCCAAAGCAAACTGTCATCCGGCGACGAGGAAACATTAAAAGTGCCGGTGACGTTTTCAAAAAAATTCAAGAGAAAGTTATTCAACTGCCATGCGTCTTCTTCTGGTAGAACATTTGACAGGCGTTCTTCACAGGTTGATATATTAACATCCAGACAAAGCTCGCGACGTACGTATGACGCCAGTATTCGCGCTGTCCTCAGTTGCATGGGCTTGCCGACACCCAGAAGCTTAGAATCGAGCTCGGTCTTGTGATTTTGTCGGTCCACAAACTTGGTCGACCAGGTTCCAACCCCATCGCAAGGAATATCTCTGTCTGGAATTTGAGGGTCTTTTGCCTCTGAATACACGCTGTCATACGTCACCGTGCTCGTGTTTGCACGCTGACATTTCAAACTCATGGGTTTATGTTGGCAGTGTTGAATGGTTTTGTCCGACAGAAAGTCACCCACTCGGCGCAACCTTCCCATGTGGCAAGGTCCGTCTCTGCCAATAGATGTAACCCGACGTCCTCGAGAGCGCGCGTGTTGCTCCGGTTGGTCTTCAACACGAAGCATAAAATCCGGCAGTCGGTTGAGGATACTACAGTCACTGAGTTTCGCCTCCTCGTCCTCGTTTCTAGAAAACGCCCGCGTGTCGCGTGCAATAAACTTGTTGTGTGGCCAGTCAACGAGATGCATACACCACCCAGTCAAGGGGGATATTGGATGGAACTTTACCCATTTCTGCTCTAACAAAAAATCAATCGTGGTCTGGAGTCGCCTGGTATCGGTTAATGGGTCGTCACGGCACTCATTGGTAGATTTATCAGCACAGGCGAATATTTCGGAAATCCACATGGGATGGGTGAGATAATCGACTTCATAACGCGAAGGCACCAGCGGATGAGCAAACTTTGAGTTTTCGGTGATATGATTGAATCGGATTTGATTTCTGATTGCGCTGGGCTGTACAAATGGCTTTCCAAGACCCCCGAATTCTACAGTGGAATACAACGAAGAATATCGCATGACTCTTTGAAGAGGACACGTCCATGATTGTGACAGTTTGTCTGCAAATGTACTGTAATACATCTGTTGCTGTGCATGTTCAAGAGCCCATGATTCTTCAATTCCAGACATCCACTTATCAATGGAAAGGGGTTCGATGAACGACCCCCACTTATTATCCTCGGGGTATGAAGAATGCATATATCGTAACACTATACTACTCGTTGACTTCTCGACGACAAAATGGGGGATGTGTCCACCGATATCACTGGCGAGGACCTGTAATGCATAGGCAGTTGAAAGCGTCTTTGGGCTGAACACAGAACCACGAAAGATCGAATTACTGACTGAAAATATACCAGATTGAACGGTGATATCGATCGAGTCAAATACACTGTTTACCGGAGATCCCAAATTTCCACCAAGGGTGCCATGTCTTCTCGAGCATCGAGCTTCCTGCTTTGGGTCGCGTGTACAGAGCGGTGCTAGGGTTGAACGAAGCGTCCCGGGATTCGAAACAAAAAGAACTTCTCCTACCCGAGTTTCACACGAGTGCGATGTTCCATCGATGGATGCAATCTCATAAAGAGAGTTTCCAATATGTATTGTCTCACAGCCGATATCAAGATTGAAAGTGCCACTCCAAAGTGGATTCAGAACATCAACACCGTCTGATGTCGAAAAGCAATAATGATTACTAGATAGTCGAGAGTTTGTTGCAAGGTCTCGTTTCACCATTTCTCGTACAAAACCACGTGAGTCTGCTGGGTCTTCTGTAGTGCTTGATTCTTTGAAACTCGGGTAGAACCCCCCCTGTAGAACAGAGGCCAGTTTTGTTTTTTCTATTGATAATGTACTGGCATGCCAGAATGAATCTCTTTTTAACACCCATCCAACCGCATCACTCAAAATATCATGGCACGAGCGCAGGTATGAATGAACTCGGTTCGTTTCTCGATACTGATTAATAGTCATGTCCGGACTGCATTCGAAGGGTCTAGTCTTGAGGTGGATGTTGAAATCGTATGCAGCAAGGTAATCAAAAGTTGTATGGCCATGATTATCTAGTAAACTTTTGAGATTATTTGTTTGCATTTCCAAAATTTCGCTTTTGAATGATTGTTCAGTAAATAAATCCTGTTTCATGTATCTGATGACAAGAAATTCTGCCTGTGTTTTGGTGAGGTATATATCATCATGCATCGACGCAGATCTGGAAACTCCATCGAAAGCTACCGCACTTTTTGTACACTCAACGTTTGCATATTGTTCCTCCTTTGTGTCAAACTTGCATGGATCTTGTATGCGATACTCGGGCTCGGATAGAGTCCATAAGCATGATGGGTTCTGTGGAGTCTTTTCTGCATATAGAACCCCATCCGTGGTAGTTAAAATCATTGGGTCAGCATTTCTCTGAATTACAAGCGACTCGGGGTCAGCATTTGTGTCTGTGAATATGAGCATCGGTACGAATCGAGAATTCAATGCGACCTTGCTGGTCATTTCACGCTCACTGACAAAATCACTGGTCTCGACATCATAATCAACCAGTTCCAGTTCGTCGTCGACCCCGAACAATCTGTAGAGGATTTTTTGGTACAAACTATCAGAAAGATCACGATCATCTGCCGGTATGGCTGAGTAATTGTTAAGACTGAGTTTCCTCCAGCACGCAGTATCTGTTTTGACCTTTGAAAGTGTTGGAAACACATCTACATCACTACAACCTTCTTTGATTTCTTCGAGACATTGTATGTCTGGCGCGAATGTAAGATCAAGCTCGTCTATGGCGCGCTTGAATGCGTCCTGGAAGTCTCTTTGTAACATCACAGAAGATTCGGTCAAGTCTTCTTGCAGTGTCCAGATGTAGGAGCTTTTTTGAAGTAGTTCTTGCAACGTAACTTGCTCAGTTGAAAATATATCAGCATTATATACATCACATGGAATTGTTCGATCACTGTTTCCGTTCTGTGTCTGGATTTGGTTTATTTCATTGAACCACCAATGCGGTGCTCCACCTTCACTACTCGCCGTCAAAACTACACACTGCCAAAGCCATAGAAATGGGGTAAAAACCGGTGCTCTTTCATGAAACATATAGAGTGAATAACCCGGAACAAGGGGTGTATATTGGCTTTCGCGGGGATATGGGTTTATGCCATCTGATTCGATTCTTGTGTGAAACAAAGCGAGACGTTTGTTGAGAAATTCTGCACAGGATACATGTTGTAGATACTTAGAAAGACTTTGTTGCAAGCCACGTCCTTCGTTGGACTCAGAATCCACGCCAAACAAAAGCGGCAGAAGTTTGTTGACATATTTTTGAATCTCTTTTCCGAACTCTGGGGTGTACTCGGACATGACTTTCTCGCGGATTGTTTTGAACTCATTGAAAGATTTTTCAGTTTCTGAACCAAATGCCCGAGGACATGACGTGCGAATAGAATTGAACCAATCTCTCATCTCGTCTTCGGATACAATGGCATTGAACCTGGGCCATTCGAATGTATCAAGAGTGGTCTGGGGAACCAATATCACAGCCGCCACTGGGTTGGTAAGAATATCCAATACACATACCTTTTCTGTATATGAAAATAACATACCATGTGCGAGACAGTATGTTGCGTCGAGGTTGTCGTAAGCACGGACAATGTTTGGTGTGAGTAATATGTCAAAAGAGTCTGAAGCTCTTGTCAATCCATAAACGCGACGTTGCTGCACAAATTCACCATTGACCTCGAAGGCATATGATTGACAGGTTTCAAAATCATCGCAACGCTTTATGGTATCAGTGACATGTAGTAATGTATTACTTCGTTCACCAGTCCCAGTATTGTAAAAGTAATAAGGGTCGACAAGTCCGGTTTCATTATCTGCATTGATGTCGCATAGTATATACTCCATACCACCTGTAGACGTTTGTTGCCATGTGCGCATTCGGTTTACTCGTGAAAGGTCCGAAAGCGTGTCAACATCCGTTTGATCCTGCATTTCAGCATGTGTAACATAAAGATCAACATCGCTTACAAAATCAAATGATCCATATTCATAGTCGAGCTCGCACACATGTGGTGTAACTTGGTACCACCCTGTTTTGCTGAGCATAGTTGTATCACCGTCTATCGTTTTAGTTTCGTGGTCCTGCATTCTATGTGCCGTCCCCTTGAGTGCGTCCTTGAAGTAAATATTTTCTACTTCGTGTGTTTCTGTCTGTCCGGAGTACGAACGCCAGTTGTTCAATGAACACTGGCCATTTACATTGGCAAAGTCGGATACACCCTCATATTCACTGTATCCCATGCTGCGAATATCGTCAATGTTTGCATGTAAATACAGGTCGACATCCACACCAAGCTCGTTATGAACTAGTATATGTGGAGGTTCGCAAACCCCACGAGCAGAACACATCAGACCATCGCTACAATGCGAATGTCGAAAACAGGCGGTGCTGTTATCGCAAACTCCAAATTCCTCTGCTTTCAAACATTTGAGGTCGGGCCCACATTGGCTGTCATCTTCACACTCCCGCTGTACTGGCTCGACACAATCGGTCACACTCTTCGTTCCGTAAAGCTCTTCTTTGTTGACGTCGAGTGGCCAGCGATCATCAACATCCCGTTGCTCATCCATAGATGACAAGCGTAAGAGGTTGCGTACGAGACCAACCGAGTGCTCGAACTCATTGCTGGATTGTTTTTTGAGTAGGGGGGTGTCTTCCGACCATCTCTGTGTGTTCACTCCATTCACACGCATATCGGTTTCTGGTTCGGGATCCTTTGGAATTGGTGTGTATAAATCCACAGGTGTGTTTGCATTCCATTTTGTTTGCAGAAAATACGAATCAGGTTCATGCATTATTTTACCATACAGCTGCGCGTCACATACAAAGGACCCAGCCCCATAAAACAATGATGCGTGTGAGTTATTGCGCATTCTGAAGGGATCGATCTGCAATTCATCTGAGGTAGACATTGACATCCAGGAAGTGAAACCCCGAAGTTGTGTGTCCTCGGGGTGTGCGGTTGTTGTAGGATGGTATCCGACAGGGTGCTGCGCCTCGGCTGGCCAGTAGTCAAAAAGGTCACCACACTGTCCTGCTGGTGGCCTGCCTTCCATTTTCAAATCATCTCTCTGTTTAATGCGAGTAAATGCATCAGCAAGAAGTTCGTTTGACTCATATGTAACCTTTTCCTTATGTGCACGAATAGCGTTCAAAATGGACCGGTAATCCTCGGGTAAGTTGGGTGCTGCACTTTCTTGAAATGATATGTCAGTGGGCCAGTGCAGGCTGTCCAGTTTTACCTCTTCGCTGACATTCATCATATCTGCCGGTGCCATGCCACGCAGGTGGCAGATGCCAACCTCCCTGAGTTTGAGGTCGCAGCGTTTCTGCCACGTCTGAACCAGATGTAGCTGTTCAAGAACGCGAATGCTGGATGCCCCAAGAACGTTGTTTAGATGGTACCACACTGCAAATTCGACAGCCCAGTTATCGCAATACGCCTGGTAAACAGGAACCTCGATGGAATGAGCCATTGGAAAAAACGTATCTTGGAAGTAGTCTCGTAGATTAGATACCAAGACATTGGATAGAGTGCTTTCGCAGACTGGCTGTGCAATTGAATGATTTCTAGCGAGGGAAAACGCGCGGTTGTCTGGATCCGATTCCAGGTGTCCGGATGTCGGTATTTTATTTGTCATAAACATGGTACCGCGAACACCACTGGGACCATATGATAGAATCTGTCTCATATCGAGCAGTGCCTGTGGTGTAATTCCATTGTAGAAATCAAATAATTCATTTTCATGCAACCAACCCAGCGAGGACGTCTGACGCATACACACGTGTTCCATGTCGAGAGCTTGTAGTACGCCCATCAGTACGTATTGATCATCTACTGTATTGTATTTCCCACTTTCACAAAGCCCTTGCCATTTATCACGAAGTTCCTCTGATTCTAATGTAGGTTGTATACAATCAATTTCAGGCGGGATTGGACAGTCATCCGATGTGCTTGGTTCTTGGTGCACACAGAGACATATTGATGTGATGTTGGCAGGAAATATGATGTCCGACAACGCGTCCACGCTGATCGCATTTGCGGTTGTGTCTACCTTTTGTTTCTGTTGGTCTGTCAGTAATGTTGTGTCAGCAAATGAAGCCTCGCGTTTCGTGGATTGTTTTTGTAGTGGAGTATCATTTTCACACCACATGCTGTCTGATGGCACATACCGATTAACATGAGACCAAAACACAGGTGAGTCCTTGCGCGCACGATCTAGAACTTTACGAATTGCTTCTTCCATTCCGTGCATATACCCAGAGACGGTTTCAGCTGTGGGATTGTATGCAAGGTCTTCATCGGGTAAATCAACAGTACTCAAATCCATGCGTAGTGGAAGTGTATAAAACTTGTGATTTTGTATTTGTTCACAAAAAGTCTTGAGAGTCACCAAAGACTGTATGACTTCATCCGTGGAATAGGTCTTCGTTTTAGTCCCATACTGAAATGCTGCAAGCTCCCTCAATTCAAGTTTTTGTTCGGGGGTGTAGTCGGGGACGTCTGGAACAAAATCTTGATTATCCCATATTTGTCTTGTCATTATATCACTTTCTAGGATGTTCCGTAGAATATCAGAAAGAACTTCGTCCTGTAGGTCCTGTGATTCCAATAGGTTCCCTGCCACGAATGAAACATCCTCTATGTCTGTCCATCCCTTTTCAGAACAACACTGAAGTGATGAAGTTTGGTCTACACATGTACAGAAAATGAACTCAGTTGAACTCCACACCGAAAGCATGCGTTTCAAAAAATCATCCACTGCATTGTTGATAACAATAGAGTCTTTCAAATTTTCAAGCACCTTTTCTTTCACTGCATACATAATTTTTTGTCTTGCTGGCGAACCACCCGTTTCACCGGAGGCCAGACTCTCTGGATCAAAGAGTCTTGACTCGGCATCTGCGCGATAATAGAGCGGTGTATTTTGACCTCCAGGTACGTCGACATGCATCTCGGCACTGGCGTATGGACCCAAAACAAAACAATCGATTGTCTGGTGTACTGTGTCCCCTTCTGTCAACCATGCATCCAGTTTGAAATCAACAGGCCTTGATACATCAATTTCATGCAGAGCTGGTTTGATTACGTCTTCCAAATATTTCAGGATTTCATTCTCCGCATTCGCAATTCGCTCTGACGAGGCAGATCCTATTTTAGGATGCAACACACCAACAATTTCAGAGTTTGTTTGAGATTCTACCCACAAGTTAAGAGGACGCATGGCTCCAGTTGTACCAGATTTATCAATCACAGATCCACTGAAAGTTTCACATGCATCAATGTGCGCATACCCCAACACAGTTTGGGATGGGACATCTTCGTATACATAATATTCAGATGAAGTAACACCCGCGATCAATTCCTGGAAACAGGAGGCACTTCCAACGCCACTCTCCAAGTTGCGATGCAGGCAGTTCAACACCGCAGGAGCAGGCATCGAAGTACCAATAAAATCCGCCACGTCAAAAAACTGCATACGAATCTTTTGAAAGCGATCGTTTTTGGCCCCGATTTGAGCAAGACGCTGGTCACTGTCAGCAGCCAGAAACACATCCCATTCATCAGCATTAAACACTCCAAGTAGGATGGCCGCTTCATTCCACGATCCCTGTTGGTAGTTTGCCCGGCAAAGATTGATCATCTGCATTGTCTCCACATTTTGAGTCCGAAGATCGCGGAGGTATGGTCTAAGATGTTCACACTCATTCTGGCTTCCCAGACAGTCGATGTATGCGTCGTAGTTTCCTGCCTGTAGCAATTCCTGTAAACTATATCGATTCCAGCGCAGTTTCTCGCGTCCCATAACATCAGCGATCATGGTTGGTCCGACGCACCATAGCAGACTATCACGCCGAAGCGAATCTGGTATACTTACCGCCTTATCACCACATACACAATTATCGATGCGTACAGTACTGACATCGGGTAACTTACAGTTTGAGTAGTCTAGTGTCTGTGATACATCCAACAAGCCATTGACAACGCCCAAGTAATATGCAATGTTTGTGTCCATGACTTGCTTGATAATTTCAAATGGCATGCGTGTTGCCAGATCCTTGATTTCTGTGAGCGAGGATGCTATGTCTTCGTCGCTGAAGTCTACACGCCCCAAATCCCGAAGACGCTCTGAGACGAGGCCCGACATACAGGTGCTAAGTTGGTTTTCTGCAGTCTCCTGTAGTCCAGAGGATTGCAATGAAATTACATCGAGACCGACAACATCTTGTATGGTCATAACCAAGTCACTACTCGAACACACAAAAATTCTCTGCATCATCATAAACAAGTACAGCGGCATCATCAATAGCGAAGATAAAAGATTACAAAAGGCCTGAGCAGCCATGAAAAAACGGGCTGAAAAGCGACTGTCAGAGAGGGCACTTCGCTGTCGGTCCGCCTTCAATGTGTCGTCGGAGATATCCACAGACGATAATGGATCCAGCCCCGCATTGCCCCGGGTAGCTGCAGTGTATCCACTTACTGACTTACTGATGCCATAAACCACAGAACTCAGGCTCGAAACAACAACTGCAGACAAATCCACTGTATTGTCTTTTAGAGTACATACAGCATCCATGAAAATCTCTTCTGGCCACTCCATTATATACTTCTGTCGTCTTGAGTATGTCAGTTCGACCGTTGTAACAACAAATTCTGCTAACACGCGCCATACACCCTGTATACCAGTGCGTACAAGCCTGATTGAGGTAGAGTACATTTTACCCATGTTACAGAGGGGGCGGTTGATATTAACACTCGTTCCGACACATCGTTGAAGTGCACACTGCTGTGCTGCAAAGCACTTACTCTGTAGATGCACGAGTTCGTCTTTTGGAGGGTTTGTTTGACACCCCACACAATTGTCCAGAGTGCAATCCAACTTTATTGCCACTTCTTTCTGTACGATCTCTGCTTCAGTTACAGAGCCGCGGAATTCCTGGCCATTCAGTTGCAAACGTGTGTTCTGTATCCAACCCTCACCCGCAGCTGTGTTGCCTCCGGCGGTAAGTACGGTAAAGTCCTCTAGTGCACCTCCCGCAGACGCAATGGGGGATATTCGACGGATGTTTTCCACCACTTGACCATAAGCCGTGAGATATAGTGGCTGTTCGCGATTGATTTGAAGGTGGTGTGCAATCTGTTGACCCATGCGTGTTAGAGGATTGTACAGTACGGGGTCTTGTGTTTCTTCGGTTGTGTTGTGATTCATGTATCGCACAATTACAGCGCGGTTCTTTTCAAGAGGTAGCCACACTTCCCGCTGACATAGGTTGTCAAGACACACGATGTGGTGTTGTTCGGAGAATACCGGATCGCAATCTATGCCAATGAAATTTATCAGCGCAACTTCAGATGTGAACGTCGGGAGTGTTGGGTTGGTGGGTACGAGAGTACTCCAGCATATTTCATCTGTTCGCTCTTGCAGCGACCCATCCATATACAGATTGGTCTTGTATCCTCTCACATAGAGACGCGCCTCTCCTGTATTCGTGTAAGAAGGAATTACCCGGATCTGTGAAATTTGATTGAGACGCGAATCTGCAACTTGCGAGTCAAAAACTGATGTGCGTAGTATCTCAAAATAGAGGGGAGGGAGTGAATTCGTGCGGGGGGTCATGATGCCAATCCGCATAATTTCCCTTTCATCTTGTTCGGTCCTCTGGTTCAATACAAGCAGTGTCTCGGGTCGATTCTCGAGTGCCGCGTCGCGTGTCAAAAAAAAGACCGCATGTGTCACACCATTTAAAGATGCATACGACGACATGCTGAAGTTATTTGCAAGTACGGGCGATTCATACGCAAACATCCTGTTATCGCGCGGAAGGCATGTGTAAGTAACCTGGGTCTCGCCGTCTCTTCTCCCAGCCGCCGCAAGACACCGTAGTTTTTCTGTATACTCACAGATATACTCACAAGTTTCAACCCCCAACTCGACCACACTTTTGACATCAAATGGCGAGAGATGGCGTTTGGCCTCAATGTCAGTAGTACTGAAAAATTTTGATCGCACGGTCATTTTTGCAGTGTGTTCAAAATACACTTGTTCTGTGGATTGAGCCGCACTGCGCGCCGTTTCAAATGCATCAAAATTGTCTTTACAATCGACACGGCATGATGGTGTGCGGTGACAACCCAGAAAAAAGTCAAGTGGTGAGGGTAGAATAGTGACTACGAAGGGAGAGAGATATCCATCCATACACTGCCCCGAATCTTCATCAAAGACTGAAACAAGATAGTCCAAAGACTGACCAAGAGAATCAGCCAAAAGCCCGAGTCGGTAAAACAAAGGTGTGAAGGCATTGATGAACTTGTCATTGACGTGGTCCATTGTCTTGAAGCACACTTCTCGCTTGGATTCGCTGGATGCCGTGGCTATGAAATCTATCGCCCATACACTCGTCACATAACTATGCTCCTCTGCCAGACAAACTTCCAGGGCCTCCGTGTTCACATTTCCGGTGTGTTCGTTGCCACACACACACTGCAGGGTTGGGTATTCTGAAAACATTATGCCGAGAACTTCCGTGGCGCCCTGCAAGCCATCCTTGACAGCCCGGCACGCCTGCATCACAGACTGTGCCAATGGATTATGCAAGCCTATCACCATCGCATAACCCGTACATTGTGTGTTGAGGGGGTCTAGAACAAAGGTTTTGATATCCGCTCGGATGTCGCTTATTATTCGACTCAATCGCACCTTACTTGCAGTTTTAGAAGAACCCGACGATCGTTTGAGTGCGTATACTATCCACCGTCGCAAGAGTTTCACATTCAAGCGCAACGTGCTTATTCCCGAGACAACCATTTTTTGTATCTGTACAATAGGTGCTGGTAAGGCAGGGACATACTTCGAGACGGATGTCAACATTTCCTGCAACGCCTGTACGTATTCGGTGCTCTTAGCGGATGCGACTTGAGATAGTTGTTTGAGAAGTGCATCAGAGTAAACATCCGCCTGTTTGCTATTCTGCATGATGCGAGAGGTGCCCACCATAACGTTCTCCACAAGAACGTCCACAGGTGAGTCGCTAAAGTATAGACTTATTTTTTCAAGTGTCTGCCATGTCAGCACTGCCGATAAATGCAGTTGCTTGAAAACATAGTCAAGGTCCATGAACGTTTCCCCACTATTGTCCAGGATTGCTACATGTGTGTAGTAGTCGCGCGTACTGAAAATATCACCCATCACTGCTCCTGGCTTGGCTAGAATCGCTGGTATAACAAAAAGTAGCTCCATTATCGTCTTCAAAACAACCACACCAGCTGCCCATACGTGTCCTGTCATCGAGCCGATCTTTGGCGTGCGTTGTAGGGCTGCGCAGGTTCTTCCAATGGGTAGTTCTGAAACTGATTGCCGCGCCACAAAAAGTCCAGCGTTGGAACTCTGCCAGCAGGTAAATATTGGCTCCTCCATGTCTGGCAAAACACACGTGTGATCTCGAGGCGAGAGAAAATAGTGACGATATTCATGCGCAGACCCTTCAAAAACGGCCCCCTTCGTCACATCCCAGTCTCTCTTCGTAGCTGCTATGGTAGTTATCATGACATTTTCTTCGTCGATTGTTTCCAAGCTAATTACTGCCATGTTCACAATTGCATTGCATGGTGTTTTCGACGAAACAAATTCAGGAACAACCATGTAATGTGCGATTTGTCCCTCTCCATCATATTGCTTACCCATCATAAAACTCGATCGAAACCCATTCAACGTCCATATACGCGCGTGTGCGTAGCTCGATTCTACAAAAACCCCACCGCCACCTCCGGCACGACAACTTGCAAACTGTCCCTGTAAGACAGTCAATTCGGGGTTTATAGCCCAATGAATACCCCATCGAGACAGAGCCACTGGTCGGCGTGCGATCTCGGTTGTTCTATAAAACGCGCGTGGCATCACAACTTGGTTGTTCTGCACAGCCTCTCTAAAGCAACTCTCATCTCCTTCCTGACAGTCCTTGATCTGTATGTGTCGCGCACTCGCAGAAACCCGCAATCTTTCTTGCTGTACCCCCCTGTTGGTATTCAACAATCGTCTCACAACTACCTCTTTGTCTTCCTCGAATAGCATAATATCCCCTGCAACGACGAAGGGCTGGCTTTCATCGCGCAAGACAGCCTGGCCATAGTCCTGGTCTAATGTAATGTTACTGAACCCTTTCAATGTCGTGGCTCTGGATTCCAGTGAACACTTTCTTCCATCAAAAACACAGGAGTCCTGTAAGCGAATAGTACTGTCGATTCCTTCAGAGACGAGCTGACTGCCAGTTCCAAACTCACAGGAATCGTCACGAATCGTTGCACACTCTGTCTGTTGAAGCATTACATTTGCACTCCACGTGCGTGCGTTGTACATGTAAATACGCGCATTCTGTCGAGCTGCCATGTGTAGACCCATACAGTATGGGAAGCAGTTATGCTCATTCTCCAGGCAGGATCGCGTAGTGCCACCTTCAATTTCACAGAGGGGTCTGATCACTATGACTGCGTCGGCCGAGTTTTCGAAGTTCAATGTCGAAGTTGTAACGTCGAATGCATCATGCAAGTCCACCTCCACTCCATTTAGATTTGAAGAGAATCGATTTCGAGAATACTTCATCGATGACACGTGTATCACACTCCTTGCACATTTCATCCCATGCAATGCCGTGGTACTCTCAAACTCCAGATCATGAATGGTACTATTCATAAAGCTGTCTTCTTCGATCTCATATGAGTAGGGAATACTTGCACATGATAAAGTCATGCCAGCCAAGCTATCGTCGCAACGACACCCAAACATTCCCGTACCTGTATTTCCAGTACTATCTTCGTCTCCAGTGAGGAGCCACTGTATTGATGCTATTCCAAACTCAGGCTCTACTTCGATTGGCCAGTTGTATAATGACCATGCGTTACGACCTCTGGAATGGTACAGAGTAGAGTTTCCATCGGTGAAGGCAACAAGTTCTGGCGTGAGACCTACTGGTCGCAGAGCTTGCCCCCTCGGCAGAATCATACTAGCGTTGAACTGGGCTCCGGGTAATTCGAGGCGTTGTTTTTCACAACGTGGGACATGGTTTGTATACGAAGACTCGACAACAAACACAAACACATCGAACCAATTGTCAATGCACCGACCCAGCGACAAACCCGCCTGTGTCATATACTGTGTTGGAACATGCCAGTCCAGACTGCACATTACTGCTTCGTCCAATGCAGAAAAACGCCCGGATAGTTTCTTGGCGTATTCGCATCTTCGGGAGACTGAAATTCCCTGTAGAAAGAAATGCAGAATTGCATTCACTCCGCAGTGGATACTATGATATAGATTATAGTCCATGAGGGGATACAGTAAAATTTGCATGAGATCTGAAATGGCCGAGCAACTGCTGAATGCAATGGCAATCACAGTCTGCACACTTTGTTTGGTATAAGTGCCGGGTGTAATAAGATCCAGACTCATATAATTGCTATTGGAGAAGCATTGCAAAGCAGCAGAGTCGTCGAATGGGACCTCGCCTACTATGTTATCTTGCGCTTGGCTTGATACGGTACACTCCAGTACTCGCGAGAGCATTACATTGAAACTATACGTAAGTGATGCTAGTGTCAGTGTGATGTTTTGTGCGAGATCTGGAAGTAAGTTCACGTTCTGCTGCAGAAGTGGTAGTAACACCACCTTCAGTGTTTCTACATACCAATATACAAATCCGTTATACAACGCCAGAAAGGGTGTGAGTAAAAAATCAACCATTTGAAGCGTCTTGATAATTGTGCTATCTATGAGAACCCCGATTCCGGCATTGTAAATATTCACAAACAATATGAGGAGACGAGGCCCAGACTGTCCCAGCACAAACACGACGAACACACACAAAAGAAGCAAAAAACTTCTCAGTAGGTTCTTGAGCAAAAAATCTAAGATAATTACAAATGCGGACGCCAGAACGGCCACCACTTGGGTTATCCAGGAAATGGCACTCGACACCAGAAGTTTGCCAGGAAGTGTGCTCCCCCCATCGGCACCTAAAAACATACTAACAACAGCGTACAGACACCTCTCAAAGACAAATATTGTCTGCAAACTTATAGCAAGACATAGTATCTGTACACCCACACTGAGAATTATAGACGTGGGGGTCTGCTTAAATGTAGAGTGCGTTTTTTATTAATCTCTCGCAGCCCGCGCCGAGCGGCTCGAGTCCTGTGCAACAACACGGAGTAGTGTGTCAACTGTTTTGAGATACGTGGCTACGTTCTTACTATCGGGCATGCTCTCACCCGTTTCTTCGCAAACTACCATACACGCGCGCCTACTAGCCCGGGAAAGTGACAGGAGGTCGCTTATCAAAGAGCCAATGACAACCTCTCGATGGACCATGTGATTCTCGATATGTGTCTGTACGTCTTGCTGTGTTACATTATCCCCACTGCCATTCAGTATCTGTACTATCTGAGCACACATTTCGCTGGTCTGCATTTTTCCAATATTTTCTCTGATGTAATCGTCTACTCCATCAGGTATGATTTCCGTATTTCCTCGATACATGCATAGATAACATCGCGTCTCCGATGCACTAATTACACTTATTATACCGGTTTATATAATACACCACCCGAAAAAAATAAATCCCTTCTGATCCTGATTTGATAACAAATCCGGAGTAATTAAGAAACGCCCCCGTAATGAAGATTGCGATGAGCATATGTTAACGGACAAAAAACAAAAAATTGACTGTGCGCTATCCAACATTCAAACTTTGCTCAAGAACCATCTGAAGACAAGAACTACCGAAACCGAAATAGAAATTCAGCACAAGCCAATACAACTCATCAGCCACATGCCATTCATAAAAATGATCCAAGATAACTCACAATTCCCGCGCGAGGTAAAGATACCTGTCGTGTCTCGCGCCTATGAAGAACGCTTTCTTCGCCAGAGTATCTACCACGGCGAAAAGGACTGTGTACAGGGCGAACTGTGCGAGGCAATGTTTATCGACCCCAATCAACCCTTCGTGTGCACTCAATTTATTATTCCGAATGTGAAGAAAGAGGAACAGCATCTATGTGTCATGTGTCTACGAAAGGTTACACAGCTTCTTTTTTATAAGACAATTTATCGCGGCCTGGATGTCAGACGTATTATCCAGCGATACGGCAACATCGCAAATCAGCGCGGAGAATACTCCTCCGATGCCATGATAATGTGCCACCCCAATGGCCCCGTGCAGTGCATGCCTCTCCCCATCGTAGCACACCAGCGCAATCACTATCAGGTGTACGACGTCTCTGGGGTAAAGCACATTAAACAGATTGGCGTGGACTCCAAAAATTTTTGAATGCCTCCTGTGTTCAGCAGAACATTCGCGGAAAGCTATTCAAGGGTGAAGTATCAAATATCTTTCCTACACAGGAGGCAACTCACAACCCTTACATCACAACAAACACAGAACTTTTCAAAATTTTGAAAACACTGCATAACGCTATGAAAATGAATGAAAACGTACAAGATGAAATCGACAGATACCTCGTGGTCTGCAGTCTTGAATATCAGCGCTCTTCGATTCTGAAACAGCTGGATTGGAAAGATTTTGTTTTGAATCGAGATAATATTTTGAAAAGAGATGATCTTCTTGACATTGCTCTATATGTCAGGCAGACCATTTGCATGACGCACATCAGTGGATGCGAGTCCTTCCAATGTATTCTACAATATAGTATGCCATTTATCAAGCACAACCGCCTCACAATTCCGAACTTGAAAAACTTTCGTTTTGAAAGTTTGATCGCCCTGGCCCAGATTGTTCTGGCCTGCTGTCTCGGCATCATAAGCCCCAACAGTAAGAAACCGACATTCAGAAACCGAGTAATTCTTTTTGCTAACATTCATACTATGATCACGAGAGGTACAAAAATTGACCTCTACGAATTCCTCGTTGCATCGATTAACTTGGTCCGCGTTTCCCTCATGGAGTATTTTTTTGTTTTCTGTGAAAAGTACATGCCTCTCGAACTTTCCATTCTGGTACAATCCTTTGCTAAGAATGAAAATCTTAAAATACTTTCTTCGCAAATCAAATCGACCGTGGATCATTTCAGGCAAGCTGCTCTACAGACAGAAATAATCGAATGGAGGGCAGTGAATTTAAAGGCGCAAATGTGCAACGATAAATGTAATCGAATATGTAAGAACAAATTTCGAATGAACAGCGCGGCTTCTAATGCGTATGTGGACAAGAACACACAGCCTCATATTTTCAATTTGGCAACACACACAAGGTCATGTGCACACATTTTCTATCTCAAGAATATGAATCCACAAATCTCCTACAACGAACTCGCTGTCGTTCAACGCATTCATAACTCGATTGTCGTACACACCATTCCACGCAACCTTTTTGATATACAGGCGTCGGCACTGAAAAAATCACTAAAGATCAACACAATAACACAACACAACTGCACAATTTTGAAATTCTGTGGTCTTTGTACACATCGAAAGGGTGCATTTCAAGGACATTTCAGGTTCAATAGTTCTCTCTCCTCTTTTTGTGATTCGTGCAATTCCTCTGATTACATAATCAGTATCAACATGCTTGGAAAGATCCTCAAACTATACAATACTTTCTATTTCTTTTGCATTTGTTGCTTGAAAGTTCACCCCTGGCAATATGATGGGTCTCCTTTCTCCTCACAGTGCCCCCTCCAAAGTAAAATTACAAGTCAACAAAAACTGCACCCAACTTGTCATTTCTGTATGCGTGATGTAAATCTTACTCCCATACACGTCATCGATGAAAACATAGGCTTTATGCATACTTTATTAATATGCAATAAGCATTACCCGTGGACCTATCAACTGCCTTTTATCAAGACAACATGCCAACTCAGGTTCTTTGTTCGAAACAAGTTCGTCAAACACCATAAAAATTGAGATCGCGTTTCACTACACTGGATTGACGAACTACAAAAGTTCTTTTCTTCTTCGAGGGCGCCCATGGACATTGAATCTCGATATCTTCTTTTGTTGGAGTCTTTATCAATCCAGGGCTCAAATCATCTGCCACCATCTTCAATGCATAGAAATGTTCCTTAAATTTCAATTAAACAGTCGCAACAAGATACATAACTACGTATTCCATTTCAGGATCCCTAATCATATCTTCCACATCCCCCTCTAAGTAGAATCCATTGACCTTCTCATTTTCATTCATGCTCACTATAATATACTCACTATTGTTGTTAGTCAGTACAAGACAGTCTTTCTTCTTAAGAAGATCGAGAGACTCTTGACTACAAATATGATCACAGATACGCCCCATTAAATCCTTTGCAAAAAAAATCTCCATTTCATCGATCTCATTCCACATCTTGTGTACATTCTGCAAGAAAACGAAAACACTTTCATGAATCTCCTTGATCTCTAGCAATGTACGAACGTTAGAAGGCATGAGACATACGCCAGGAGTGTCCATAGTATGGGTCGTGGCAACAATACTGCATATCAAAAGCATTGTTATTTATATACCATAATATTAGATTTTAGCAAAAAAAGAGATAGATTTTAGCATGATTTGTTAAAAACAAGTTGCAAACAAACCTGAAGCGTGATACTATGTCCAAGAGGAGATACATGGCCAAAAAATATGCTAGCATATTGAACTGTCTGGCGCCTGATTTTTCGGATTCAAAGAAATGGACAAAGGTTTCGGAGGTCGTAGAAGATATGGTCTTGGACATGGAAGACCGTCTCCAGGATATGAAGAGGGCTAAAAGTGCGAAGTATTTCGAGGAGGAGGCGGACGAGGGAGAGGAGGATGAACTCGAAAAGGATGGAGAGGAGGAAGAGCATTACAAAGAAGATTCATCCAAGAAAGGCCACAACATGGTGATGACACAGTTCTTCGAGAAGAAATTCGAGGACAAGGAAGCTGATGCAAGTATGATGAAGACTGGCGTGGATGAGATCGATCGCTATTACGAGATGTCGATAGAGGAGACAAGCAAGAAAACTTTGAAGAAGATGCTCGAAAATATGAGGAAGATTGCAGTCTACACCACCAAGGCAGCAAACGGTGCGCAGAAAGGCAAGAAGCGTAAGAGGGAAGAGGAAGAGCAAGAGGAAGAGGCTACCAAAGAAGAACTCGAAGAGGAATTGGCAGATCTCACCAACAACGAGCCTACGGAAAACAAAAAGGAAATATACTACGATTTCATAGACTCGAGTGAGGATAGCTCAGGAGGGGGAGAAGATTAGTATGAAATTTTATTGTATGGTTTCAACTGAACTGCACTCTAGAAGCCAAAAAAACGAAGCAGCCTGCGCACGAATCCTTGATCGATTTGGTACTCCAGCCTCGCGATGTCGTCATGAAGGTTTTCGTTGTTCTCAAGCACCTCTTGGAGCAACTTTTCATTAGCAAGCAACTCTTGGTTCTTCTTCTTGAGTTTGATATTCTCCTGAAGAAGAGTCCTCGCCTGTGCCAAAAGCTCTTTCTTGCTCTTCGTGGTGAGACGTTTCTTTTGTTTAAAGATTCGCGCCATGTTTGCAATTGTTTAGTAAAAATACCAACTTAATGACAATCTTAAGTATTCATACTATAGACTATAGAAAGGATGAGTAAATACAAGATAACAAAAGAAATTTTGTTGTGATTTTTATTCAAATGCGAATAGAATATGACTCATTCAATGAGATACATCCTCAAGAATTTATCTTTCTAGTGCATACTTGAGAAGCCTAACCAAAAACCTACTTGCGATGCTTGGGGCGCCTGCGTCCCTCCTTTCGCTCCAGTTCTTTTTGGAGACTCTTTTCTGCAGAGAGAGCACGCGCATGGTTGTCATCCCGCTGCTTCTTGATAAATTCTTCACGCTCACGTGCACAGAATAGTTCTAGCTTTAAAAGCTTGAGCTTCTTGTGCTGAGACTCGATTATGGTTGTCAGCTCTCGAAGATCGTCCTTGTGCTTATCTTTCGTTTGCTTCAAAAGAGCCTGCAACGTTTTCAATTCCCCATCGACGGCTTTCGACCCCTTTCTTTGCGGGGAGCTGGGCATCTTGCAATTGTTTTTCCAAACATATACAGAACGAGCAGATCTTAAGTATTTGGAAATTGATTTTTTTCTATCAAGTGGACTTGTTTTGGTCCTGTGAAATTTTGAGCTTCTTTTTCATCTGCATTTTGTTTCCTTCTGATAGTACCTCTGCATCTGCAAGCTTCTTGACGTTCTCGGGATCACTCAAGTCCTGTTTAGATACAGGCTGCACGGTGAATTCAATGGTGTTTTCGTCTACTCCGAAACACTTGGAATAAACATACTGTGAAAGGTGTTCCAAAAATACACACATCTGTTTGTGTTGGCGGTACTGATCTTCGTTCATTGCTTCCACGGATGCGTTCGATCCTTTGCTCTTTGACAATACCTGAGTGTTGAGATTGAAAAAAGCCTGCACATCTGTAGCGAAACGCTGCTGCACTGCGTCAACGTCTGATATCGTCGAGACTGGGCCAAGCTCTTGCACATCGATGTTGGGGGGCATAATATGACAACACGCGCGCTTGCTGCCCGAACCTACACCCATCGAATTATCAGTAAATTGGTCGTTGATGTGGTGATGTATTCCTTCCTGCACCGACTTCTTCCAATATCCATCTCGGTCCTGGAGACGCAGGAAATTCTGATTGAACATGTTCTGATGAGATCCAGTCAAGTGGTACCTTCTCTGTTCATCTAATAACTGCAGGCCTGATACCGTCTGGTCTTTGAGGTCGATCCTCTCTGAAAACACAAGATGCTTACTGGAATTCCAGGTGTTTCCTCGGATTGAAGCTTCCACTGCATTGAGCATGTCGCGATATTTCATCATCAGTCCATACATTGGGGTTGGAAGTTGTAGAACCGGCTGTACACACACCGGATCCTCGAATGGAAATATGTAGATCTGTTGTTCAGACAAACCTGGAATAGAGTGTTGAACTTCGTACGCCACAAGCCCTTGCTTCTCGCGCATGTTCTTCTTCAAGCGCTGGCCAAAGTTGACAGTCCACTCGAAGCTCCCCAGTGGGAGGCACTCTGGCATTGCGACTCCTTCGACTCGCTTTATCGTGAAACACACGAATCCAGTCGCGATAGCATTCACGATCGCAGTCCTGAAAAAGCGCTTGTAGTGTATGTTTATCAACCTACGCAACTTTTCATTGATCTTTTTTCCGTTTTCAGTCACTTCAATTTCATTACAACAGCAGCTATTGACAACATTCATCAGTGCCGATCGCACGTTAGGTTCTGTGTGAACCATTCGGCACAGAATCTCCAGCTCGGTGCGCCGTTCTGGAGTGGCAATTGATGAGAGTGGGGTGTCTTTTATGTATAAACAATTTATTTCAAACTGCTGCGTACATTATTAATCTATATAAACAATCTCGCCGACTTGTAATTCGCAATTCATTCGACGTTTGTCTACAGGGCAAAAAGCTTAGAGTGACCGGAACCCCGCGCGAAAAAAATACAGCAACTCCAGCACCAACACCCAGGGAGCTCACCAAACCATCTCCCAGCCCCAACTCAACCAATTGCCTTGAAACACATCTCGTCTTGAAGGTTGCTTTGTTCTCTATACTGACGATCATCTTCACGACGATTTACACTCATCTGAACGAACCATGTCTATCCAACATAATCAACTACTGCTTGCTTTTTATTCTCCTGACATGGCTCTCCACAGTCGAGGATTTCCAGCTTACATTTCTAATCCTATTCACGTCTATTTTGATGGGCATGGCCCTAACTCCCCATATACTACTACCCGACAGATTGAATCCATTCTTTATTCTTGCAATTTATGCAATACTAATTGCAAGATGGATTCACCTCGAAAAGACAAAAATGAATGTTGCCATTATAGTCATGGGGTCACTCTCCACCTTTCTTGTTATCTTCTCAAGTTATTTCCTACTGCCACCGACTGCCGGAATATGGTCGGATATAATCTGCGTCTCCATTTTGTTCTGCATGAATGTCTCGCAGGGCATATAAATTAAATGGAATAAAGCAGACTCTCAAAAACACCTTCGTATACGTTCAGCGACCCGTCGTCTACCGACCGCGGGGCTCTGTTAATCGAATGGTACGCCACCCCTTCCCTGATGTAGTAGATTGGAATGCTGACGATGAGTTTTTTCTTGCTTGTGTCGAAATCCTCAGTCGACCTATGCCCCTCGTTCAGAAACAGAACATCTACACACGGGATGTTGTCAATGCAACTGGTTTCCTGCCTCAAAACATAGAAGCCGCGCACCCAGGCACCCGCCATCGAACTCTCTGACAGTATTTTTTCGTGCCAGCCCATGTCAGGCACCGACACACTCGAGTTTGACTCCCTCACGAGCTCGTAGATGTCGTGGTTGAAGTAGACGAAGATGGGCTCTCCCTCTCGCGCCATACACGAGCTCATGCTCAAGAAGTCCATGTCCATCCCAGACATTGAAGTCAGCTCGCTGCCGTCCTCTATGTAACTAACACTGTAGCGACCCTTTCTCAGCCACCCACCATCTCGCGGCCTCAGCAGACCCAGTGCGAGGTTTCCATTGCATTCCTTCGAGCGCAACCCCATGCGCGAATGCACCTGAATGTCCTCTTCAAAAATAGAGACTTTGACTATTTCCATGGTAACGAGGCTTTGGTCGCGCTCCTGTCTGATCTTCTTGATGGCTTCCAGTTGAATTTCCATTAAATTCTCTGCTTGCACAAGCTCTTCGTCGAGCTTGCTTATTTTTTCCCTCATCATCACAGTGCTCGTCATACCCTCAGACTCTTCCTTTGCCAGATTTAATTTTTGGCGGCGCACAAGTACGGCATTCTGGATCCTCAAGAATTTTTCTTCACAGCGCTCAAGCTCTGCAGACTTGTCGTTGAATTTGCAGTCTTTGTAAATCTGTTTCAGTGAAGAGGAGCTCTGACTTGCATTGTTGATCTTCCGCACGATCGACTCCGCCGCCTTCCCACACATGTGCTGTGCACAAGACTGCGAGTATATCGCCTGCAGTTCGAGCATAAACGAAACTCCCGAGTGCATTTCCTCGTTGATCATGTACCCCTCCAGCATCCGGTACTTTTCTTCGATTGCGTTAAAAGGGCATCCATCATTGTTCTGTAGCACGTACTTGTAATGTTCTGCGCTGTTAAAGTAATAGAAGCTCCTCTTGTCGTCTTCTGATACGCACACCCACAGACGCATACTCTCCCCACTCGTCTCGCCAATTTCCGTAATGTCAGGTAATTTTTCGGACATGATGAAAAGGCGCATGTTGTCTTTCTGCAGTGCAGGAATGTCCGACTTCTCTGTCAGCCAAGCCTGCACCAATTCCTCAGACCACATAAGCTCTATGCATCTCTCAAAGAATGTCTCGAGATGAACCACCTCAAAGTGCTCAAAGTCTTCACTCACGATATCTTCGTGTGTTTTCTGCAGCCAGAGCAGCACCGGCCAGCACACAATCGGAAAAAACGTAAACGGCAGGATATTATCGCTCCCGTTTTTGCTCCTCGACTTGAAATCTTGTATTGAGACGCGCCCGGAGCAGTCCAGCCGGAGGCCGTGCGACATCATGATATCCAGCTGCAACATCCCAAATTTGCGCTGGCCGAAAATGTTAAGACCAGACACCCGCGGAAGTACCCCGTATAATTCCTGCACAGTCACACTACTTTCGTTGATGTTATGTGTCGGGTACGTCGGCGCGATTTCGAAGAGTCCGTCGCTACTCAACCGAAGAGTAAATATCCAGCCATTCAACCACGTCATGCAAGGGATCTCGCCGACGTTGACAATGTCCTCTGTCATTGTCATCGGAATGTGCTCCACCATATCCTTGCTTGCACACGAGCCATACAGCTGGATTGCGTATGCAAGGGCACAGCCCATGTCATCCACCGCACATGGTGTTGTATCGTGCAAGTTTTGAAGTGCCTCCTTCATCATCAGCATCTGCGTCTGCATGTGGTAGGTACTTTCCGGCGGAAAGGGGAAAATCTCGGCGGTGTTTTGTGGCTTCCATGTGCTTTCATACCCCTGTAAGATCGAGCGGTAGTACATGAATTCTTCGTTCGTCTTGTCGAGTTTGATCTTGACAAAGGAAGAATTGCCACGTACACGGCTACTGAGGCTCAGAGAAGGCTTCTTTCCCCACCCCGCGTGCAGCTCCTTGCATATCTCTATCGCCTCGGTCTCCTCAGACGTGTAGGTTTCCAGCTGCGGTGGGTTTAAAACCAACTCAAAGCGGGTCTTGTCCGCGACATTCTTTCGGCGCAAAACCGGAATCGCCGCGTTTTCGATGTGTGAGTGGAGCATCATTCCCAGTATCTCCCGCGAAGCAAGTGACAGGTTTTTCAAATGGATGCGCGCTACTGGCAGCCCAGCGGCATTCTTCTCCCAGCCATAGCAAAAGAGGGCCTGTGCCAGAACCAACCAGAAGACGTCGGCCCCCAGAACAGTCTCCAGACCCTTCAGCTCCTGGTCTTTGGCGTACGGCGCAGCTCCAAACACATACGGACTCGAATTGCCATTGGAGTTTATGATGGCTTCTTTCCACGCCACTCCGTCGTGCACCGTTCGCTTCTTGCCCTTCTTGCGCAGATACGGTGCAATCAACTTCGAGAAGAAGTCCTTCCTGCTCGTTCTGCGCGGCATCTTGCACAGCATCAGAAATTCAGCATACAGACCGAGCTTCGAACCCATCGTGTCGAAAACGTGCGTAAAGTACTGCCCCGTCTCGAAAGGATTCTCAAACTCCGTGTGGTGCTTGTCCTTCGACTTCTGCTCGTTCGAAGGCAGGCGCGTCCCCTCGCAAATCTTCTTCCACACTCGCGACACCTCCTCGTGGGCTGGGTAGGACCCGTTCAGGTCGCGACGTGTCTGGTCTGCATGCGACGACTGCTGCGTCGCCCATACCTCCGCAATCATGTTCTGTACGTTCTTGTTAATGTACGCATCGTTGCGCAGGGAGGTGTTCTCCGGACGTCCCGCGGTAGGCCTCGCCGTCGCCCACTCCGGTGTCTCTCTGCTGATGAAGCGCATTCCAGGGCGCATGTAGAAGCTGCGCTCTTGCTTGTTCTTGTCCTTGTGAATTTCCTCAAGGTCTTTCCATATCGCCTCTCGATTCGTGTCTTGCTCAGACCACGCAGCCCATGTCTTGAACTGGGCCATCGTTTTGTGTTTGAAATATCCACTATGTAGAGCGGTGGGAGTTCTCGCCTCGAAAAGGAGATCTTCTTTCTTCTCATAGGTGACAAGAGGAAGTAGAAAAGCACATAGCTCGTCGTATTGTTGCTCCTCGTGTTTTGTCAATGGCATGTCCTGCATAACCTTGGCAATCACAATCCAGGGGCAGTGTCCACACAGTCCCATCGTCACAAGCTGATAACAAGCCAGGATCATGACGTTGACGTCCAGCGACTTCTGAGACGTGAAGACGTGCAGCGAGTTGATGTACGCATAGAAATCGACAGGAACCTTCATCAGCCCCATAGCAATGTTCTCACTCGCACGCTCGAACTTGATCTTCAGACCCCCCCCGTCGTCTCCCGCCAGCCGGCACTGTCGCATGTACGCCTGTGCTGTCAGGGATTTGACCCACTCCCCCACCAAGCCCACAGTCTCCCACGGGCCGTTCAGGTTGCGGTTGGCGTTCGTATCGTCGACCAGGTAGTGTCGGCGCATTCCTCGTGTCAGCATGCGCCACACGTTGCCCAGCATGCGTGCGCTCATGCTGAACGTATACATGTTGACCATCGGTGATATCGTGAGATAGCGCGACAGAGGTGGTACGCACTTGCGACACATGTGTCTGAACCAGAAAAAGCCCTTGAACTTCTTCGCAGTGCTCTCGTCCAGCGATTTGATCTTCGCCTTGTCCTCGATGTCATCAAAAACATCGACCATCTCGTCATCATCCCCATCCACTTCCATCGCATCCCCACTACAATCAAACACCCCAGTCGAGCCATCCAGAACCGAAGAGTGTACGAAACTGAAGCGCCCCCCAAAGGCCGACTCTGGCATCGCCTTGTCGGCCCGGTTGCCACATAACACGATCAGCGGGCAGCTGTACATCTGCGTAAACTTGACGTTTTTGAGTCCGTTTGTCGTGCTCCACCCCTCCTTCCGCACGCCCTTCCCTCCACCAGACTCTCCCACAAAGCACTCGAGGTTGCCGAAGAAGTCCTCGCTGCTCGCGCTCGACGCCATCATTTTACGGTTCTCAGTCAGATACCCGGCAAGGTACGCCAGCTTCTGGTAGGAGATGTCAGACATGTCCACCAATCCCTCCATGTCGATCTTCAGCCCACTCCCCAGCCAAGTCGACAGTGCGAGCGGCGTCACATGCTTGCCCACGAGGTCGATGTTCATCGGGTCGGAGTAAAAGCGCCGCAGTTCTCCGTTGTAACAATTCACTGAGCCGTGTGCGTTGTTCTCCTCGCTCACCAGATTCACACAGGAGTCGATGCCCGCAGCGGGCGATTTCCAGTCGACCCACTCGACCTGCCTCTTGCGCGTCAAACTCGACGTCATCACTGGTACGCTGTGTGCCCCATCTGCTACCTTGATCGGCGCCCCCCACGTCTTGTTAGAATATTGGAAGGTCGCAATGAGAGAGTCGTGGATGATCTCGCTCAGTATCAGGTTCTGGAAGCTGAGACCCATGGCCATCTGCATTACATTATAATGTCTCCACTTCGAAACCTGTACGCCAATGTGCAGGGCCTCGAAGCTACACTTCTGGCCGTATATCTTATCTTCAAACACCTCAAACTCTTCCAGCCACTCCTTGGCGTGAATTTCCCCGAGCATCAGGTTGTCCTGCTTCATGCTCCTCGCAGCGCTCCTCACCTGCTCCATGCATCCCGCCTCCATGCAGTTCAGTGCGTCCATGATATTGAAGTGCATTGTCGAATACTGAACCTGCATCAGCTCGTTTGTTGACACAGTCTTCTTGGTGTTATTGAGCATTTCATGCAGGCTGTGTCGCGTCTGGCCATATAGGCGAAAAACGTCATCCGTGTGCATCCGCAGCGCAGAAACGCCAACTTGGAGGTGCGAGTACATCGCATTCCTCTTTGTCATACACAGCATATCCCTCAGCTCTGCAGGGAGCTTGCTTTCGTTCTCCCTCATCCACTGCAGGTCACACACAAAGTTTGGATCGCTGAAAAAGAGCTCAAACACATCCCTTTCTGGCTCCAGTCGATTGCGCAGCCAGATCTTGACCATCGGACACATCTGCTGCAGGTCGTTGATCTGTACCTTCAAAGTTTGCACCTTGTTCGTCTTGCGCAAATCCTCGTACCTTGGCAGCAAGTCTGGATTGATTCGCACGAACACGCCGCTGTTGAATGGCATCATACCGCTGCACTTCCAGTAGCAAAAGCGCTGAGTCGTCCCGCTATCTTCATTCTCGAAAAACTTGACCTTCGCATCAAACTCCTCCGACATCGAATCATACAGGTCGTATTGTTCTTCTGGCACTGTATTCTTGCTCTTGTAGATCGTCGCCTTTGCCCAAGTAATAGGCGCATAGATGTAGTGGTATCCCTCGCTCACATTGAAATACTTCCCAAACTCTTTCACGCCCGGTGTCGCAGTCTCTGACATCTTGCGGCCCTTCGAAGCGGGCATCAGCTGCTCCAGCACAGAAGCGCGTACGATATTGTAGTGCTTGTACCTGCTCTGCAAAACGAAATCGAGTTGTTTCTGGAATAGTTGCATCTCCTCTTCGCTTTCGACGTCAAGGCGTATTCCCTGCCAGCACACGTTCCGGATCTTCTTTTTGTTTGCGAACTTGTACACCGCTAGCTGCAGCTGTCCCGGCTCCGTCAAAGACGCAATGTTAACTTTCTGTTTTTCGTTTGCATCCGAAAAGAAGACATCCAGGTCAAGCCCCATTTTCGGCATTTCCAACACCAGACACATGTGCGTTAAAACGCGTGTCAGCGGCTCGACCACCGTCGGCATCGCCGTGCGCATCGCATTCAACAGACAGCCACCGTCCGCTCCCACCGTCAACATTCGCAGTATCACTGCGTCCATGCGGAGGCGCTTCGGATTCCCAGAAGCGTCATTGCCCAGAATGATGTCACTCCATGCAATTACATCAAAGTTCTTCTCCACGAAATGTGCATTCTTTTCAAACTTCTTGGATTCCCTGTCGTTGTTTTCTTGTTCCATTTTGTTCCAAGGAATAATTAGCTTGTTGTCGAATCCGTCCGAAAGCATTGGCTCGCCTTTGACATCCAAGCCAAAATCATTATCCTTGGCTCGAAACTTTGCCACCTTCTTCAAAAGCTCGTTATTCAAGGAGTCACTGCGCATCGTCCTTGGAACTGTCACCTCGTCAGTTTTGTACTCCGAGCAAACCTGTGCCTTCCAGCCACTACGAGAAGCAGTTTTGTGTCTCGAAAAAGCCGTATCCGTCATGTAGCAGAGATTGTTGTCCACGCCGTGTTGAAGTTGGCCGAGGTGCGTCAAAAGACTGCGGATGTCCGGATCCATCATGATTGACTCGGCATGGTCACTGTCATCTCCGTTAATCTTCCAAAGCAACAGCGTATGCTGGCCACAGAGCCCACCACCAATGTCCCCGTACAACATCCTGTCGGCGACCCGATTGGCATTGTACCCTGGAATCCATACTTCCGAAGCCTGGCCAACGGGCATATTCAACCCCGTCTGCTCGTGCGTCTCTACCAAGACATTCAATACCTCGGCGCATTTGTCTAGCGTAGAAATATTTTCTTTGTCATCGGTCGGAAGTTTACGCACTCGGAATGACGTCGTAGAGGGCCTCCCAAAAAACTTGACAATCTTTTCCTGGAAGTATGGATTCTCGTCAAATTCTTTTGCATCCGCGCATTCCCAGGGACCACTTGGATTGCTGAGAGGCCTATCTTCATATGGCTGCCGCAAATACTTTGTCATTTTTGGAAAGTAGTCGGATATTCCATTCACACCGAGATCAACAAAGGGTACTGCCATCAAAGGTTCGGGCTCTGCGCTTGCTTCGATTTCCTCCGACTTCCTCTTCCTGCCCTTGTTCGGGCAATCGTCGAAATGTTTCTTGTGCGAATTTGGCTTGCAACCAGGACATCCGTTTGGAATAGACTTTTGGGAAGCTGTAGTAGATCCTATCAGCGACGCATAGCTCATCTCTCGTTCTCTGCGGTTTACAACTTGCAAAGGTTGACGTACAGACCCCGCCTCCGACCCAGCGACAGTCGAAGCCCCAACCACCGCAGAGAGCGGAGAGTCCCTCATAGAACTTGCATTGGGTTCTTCGGGTGGTGGCGAGCCACTGTTTCGTGAACTCATGGGGTGCGTGTCACCAAAACGTGGCAAATCAATTGTTCGGAAGCGCGACGGGCTCCCGCCTATAAGCTACTCAATATTTTTTTACTAAAATCTTTTCAATCAAAGTTTTTTTCGAAGTTAACTAAAGATTTTAGTATGGGAAGTTCGCAAATAATAATCGTGGCAGGTTGCTTCCGGAGATCCCTATAGGAAAACCCCCCCCCCCCCCCCC
>Ga0209666_1000239_pt1 | contig 42626 bp, 39 predicted proteins | sample SaaInlV_125m_DNA_FD_184679 | JGI IMG/M metagenome (GOLD analysis project Ga0209666, IMG submission 184679) | Marine microbial communities from expanding oxygen minimum zones in the Saanich Inlet - Saanich Inlet SI037_S3LV_10m_DNA (SPAdes)... | ecosystem: Environmental > Aquatic > Marine >...
GGACTTATTGCTCCGTAACCTACTGTTGTCATTGTTTGAACAGAGAAGAAAAAAGAGTCCCAAAAACGGTGTTGTCCATCTACCATGGAAAGTGCGTTGTTTTCCAAAATAGTATAAAACCATGCGAAAAGTAAATTAACTGTAAAGAAAGAAACGGAAATTAAAACCATAAACTTCAACCAATTAATTGAAATTAAGGTATGGTATAAATCATAGGGTCTGATAAAAGGCAGCCCTTTCCTAAATACGTTGATACTCCCGTCTCTATTGATAAATCGGGTTCCTGTATTTGAAGCGCCTTTACCAAAACCTAAATCCTTTTTTTCCATAACTAAAATTTAAATTACTAAAATAGAATCCAACTATTTTACTTACATAATTATAAATTGTTGAAATGTTGTTAATAACTAGTGTTGTGTGCAATAAAGACCTATCTTTGTTCGCGCTATAAACTGTCTTGTCGCTGTACTTACGTAAAGTTTGTGTAGAGGAAAGTCCGGGCATCGTAGAGTACCATACCTCTTGAAAAGGAGGGCGATTAGCAATAATCGACAGCCAGTGTTGCAGAAAATAACCGCCTAATTTCGGTTGGGTAAGGGTGAAAAGGTGAGGTAAGAGCTCACCAGTATTGTAAGTAATTACATTAGCTGAATAAACCTTTTGGGATGAAAGCTTAAATAGGCTGGAGTGTTTTTCGGAACTTAAGAGCTGCTCGCTCGATTCCAGTGGGTAAGGCGTTTAGATAAATGACAAGGCTAGACAGAACCTGGCTTATAGGTTTGTAGCGTTTTTTATTAATTAAAACATTATTAATGACATTTTCAGAATTAGGATTGAAAAGTGAGTTGTTGAAAGGAGTAGAAGAGTTAGGGTTTGAAACTCCAACTCCTGTACAACAAGAGGCTATTCCAGTATTGCTTGACGGTGCAAACGATTTAGTTGCATTGGCTCAAACAGGAACAGGGAAAACAGCGGCATTTGGTTTGCCATTGTTAAATTTAACTGACCAAGATTTTTTTAAACCACAATCAATCATTCTTTCTCCTACAAGAGAACTAGGGAACCAAATCGCAACAGATTTAAAAAGGTTCTCTAAGCACATGAAAGGAGTTAAGATTGTATCCGTTTATGGTGGAGCTAACATTAGCACTCAAATTAGAGAATTAAAAAGAGGTTGTAACATAATAGTTGCAACTCCTGGTAGATTAGTTGACCTTATTAAAAGAGGTGTAGCAGATTTATCTAACATTGATCGTGTTATTCTTGATGAAGCAGATGAAATGCTGAATATGGGTTTTAAAGATGATTTAGATTTAATTTTAGACGAAACTCCAGAAGATAAAAACACATGGTTATTCTCTGCTACTATGGCAAGAGAAGTGGAAAGAATCGCAAGTAACTATATGAATACTCCGTTGAAAATTACCGTTGGTAGTAAAAACGAAGGTTCTAAGAACATTGATCACAAGTATTATGTGGTTCAAAACAGAAACAGATTTCCAGCTTTAAAAAGATTAGTTGACGTTAATCCTGAGATTTTCGGTTTAATTTTTTGTAGAACAAAAAGAGATACACAAGAAGTTGCTGATCGTTTAATGGCTGAGGGTTATAGCGTTGATGCTTTACATGGTGATTTATCACAACAACAACGTGATAGAGTAATGGATAAGTTCCGTAGAAAGAAAATTCAATTATTATGTGCAACTGATGTAGCTGCTCGTGGTATTGATGTGAAAAATATTTCACATGTTATCCATTATGAACTACCAGAAGATATCGAATCTTACACGCACCGTTCAGGAAGGACTGGTAGAGCTGGTGAAAAAGGAGAATCTCTAGCAATTATAACAGATAGAGATAAATTCAAGATTGGTAGAATTGAAAAAATCATGAAAACGAAGTTTTCAAAGGATACAATTCCTAACGGAGATTTAGTTTGTGAATTACAATTGTTTAAACTTATAGAAGAAGTTAAGACTCAAAAAATTGAAGTTTCTGAGTTCGCAAAGTATAAAGAGAGAATACTAGAGGAACTTTCTGAGTTTTCTAAAGAGGAAATCATTGAGCAATTCATTGCAAAGGACTTTAATAAATTTATCAAGTATTACAAAAACTCTGATGATATCAATTCTGTTGGTAGAGAAAGAGGTGGAAGAGATCGTGATAGAGGTGATAGAAGAGACCGTGGTGGGAGAGACTTTAGAGGAGGCCGTGATAGAGACCGTGGCGGAAGAGACCGTGACAGAGGAGATAGAAGAGATCGTGGTGATAGAGGAGACAGAGGTCGTGGAAACAGAGACGGTAGAAAAGGAGCTGATGAAGGTTTCAAAACTATATTCGTTAACGTTGGAAGCACTGACGGTTTAGATAAAGGAGGTTTAATTGACTTCGTTTGTAAAAACTCTGATGTTAGAGGAAGAGTAATTGGTAAAATTAGAATGAATGAAAAGTTCAGTTTTATCGAAGTTGAAAATGCTTCTTCAGACAGAATACTAGGTGGTTTACAAGGAAGTGATCATGATGGAAGATCATTGAGAGCTGAGTTTGCAAAGCCAAGAGATTAATTCTCAAATAATTTATATTAAATCCCGATTAACGAAAGTTGATTGGGATTTTTTTTGACCAATTGTAACCTAATAAATTTAGATGATAAGCCTTTCGATAAAATTAAAAGAGGCTTTTGGTTCATCCCATTAGTTTGGTTTAATTTTAAATAAAAAAAGGATGTATGTAAAAAGACGTTTTCCATTTAAGGATGTGATAAAATGGACGAGAAAAGAACTGATCTTTTTCACTTGTTACGCTACTGTAGTTACGGCTGCTTTTGAACTGTTGAATTTAAAGTGGTTACAGGTACCTTTGGCGCCTGTTGGATTAATTGGTACTGCTGTAGCTTTTATGATTGGTTTTCAAAATAATGCGGCCTATGATAGGATTTGGGAAGCGCGTAAGATTTGGGGTGGTATTGTAAATGGATCTCGTTCCTTAATTATTACGGTTAAAGATAGTTTCTACATGCACCGATCTGAGGCAATGAAAGACGAGAGTGGAGAGTTGAAAGTCATTACGAACAGGCATATTGCTTGGTTAACTGCTTTACGTTACGCAATGCGTTCAAAGAAACCTTGGGAAGCTACTTATCAAACAGGAAAGAAGAAGCTCGATATAAAGTATAATATCCCGGAGGAAAAATCAGCGTTAATTGATGAGCTTAAGTCTTATTTATCAGAGGAGGAGTTGGCTTATGTTATGAAGCAAGATAATCAGCCGAATGCTTTAATTAGTTTACAATCAGCTCATTTGAGAAGATTGACAAATGAAAAGAAACTGTGGGATTTTAGTTTATTAAGATTACAAGAGCTCTTACAAGAACTGACGGCTTTACAAGGTAAATCGGAACGTATAAAAAACTTTCCTTATCCTAAGCAGTATGGAAGTATTGGTTACCATTTTGTTCATATTTTCATGTGGTTATTACCATTGGCAATCATCCCAACATTTCATGGGATGGGTGTTGAAGTCGCTAATGAGCATACCTTAATTGGAGATTTGTTTGTGTGGTTAAATATTCCATTTACTGTTATTGTAATATGGGTTTTTAATACGATGTTAAGAATTGGATTAGTTGGAGAGAATCCTTTTGAAGGTTCGCCTAATGATGTGCCAATTTCAAATATATCTCGTGGAATTACTCGAGATATATTACAAATAATAGAAGAAGATTCAGATAAGATCCCGGAGCCATTTGAAAACATTAATCATATTCAAATGTAGTTTTTGAAACTAATAATTACTTTAAAAAAATAAAAATGCCTTTCTGATGAAAGGCATTTTTTTGTGTTGACAGCATTGATTCCTTTGTGCCAGATACTTCACTTGTCTAGGTGAAGTATTGTCAATAAAGGTATAAGTTGATTCATTTTAATGTGTAAACTTTAGTGTTAATTTGATCAAACAGTAAAATAGAGTCGAATTTACTTTCGAATTTTGATGTTAAAACTGAAGGTTCAATTCCATTAAAATCATATGAATTTTGAACTCCACCAAAATAAAGTAATAACCAGTTTTCGGAATTATTATGCTCAACTAAAGATTGCTCATTAGTGTTAATATAAGTCTGAATATCTTCGTGTTTTAGTTGCTGACTTTGTCTAGTAGTGGAGTTGAAAAGATGAAAGCCATCTACTTCATTTTTAATGATTGACTTAATGTATAGATTTTCTTTTTGCTCTAATGCAAGTCCATTAATAATCATGGCTTTTAAATCATCTCGATGAGCGCTGTTAAAAGATTTGTCGTTTAGATTGATATTAAATACGCCCTTTATGCCATCGTTTTTACTTGATATTTCTTTTTCAATTTCATCAAATAATGTTTCAATGTATTCTTCATTATTCTTCAATTCCACGTTCGTTTGAATTTCAACAAGATAAAGGTTGATGGACGCTTTTTTCTTCGTTAAAATAAAGTCAGGTGACTTTCTCCCAGATTCTTTTATTGCGTAGTTCTTGTTGTATATTTTTAAAAAAGTACCAAGGTTTGTAAGTTGATTTTTGAAGTTAAACTTATCATCCTCATTTAATCTGGATTGTTCAATCTTTTGAAGGTGCTCACCAATGATTAATATTATATCATCCTGGTCGTTTTTAGCTTCTTTATTCCTATTGGAAAAGAAGTTTTTAAGATTATCTAAATTAGATTTATCAATTGAGCTCATAAGAAGTTAAAATCCTTAATTATTAGAAAAAGTTATCATTTAACGATCGATCAAATTCTGATCAATAAAATATTCTTTTGGGTAAATTATGTATACAATTAAAAGTAGGAGGATTGTAACGATAGATCCTTGAATCCATGGTGTGAAAAATAAAAGAATTGGTAATGAATCTGTTGAATTAAAGCTATCCGCTATATAGTCTCTATGGTAACTGGTTACGATAATTACAAAGCGTTCAAAGTTAAAACCCAATTTCATCAATAGAGAAATGAGAAAGATATAAATGTACTTCCTAGACAAGCTTTTCAGAATTAATGTGAATGGCAGTAACATTGAAAATATAATTTGCATACAATCGAATACAAAATATGATCCAGTTGCTCTTTTGAGAAATTTAACTTCTTCACTATTGTCTAAAAATAATAACTGAAGTGAAAATTCAACAAGTTTTATAGAGGTGTAGCCGATTATTATCCACCTAACCCAATTAAGTATCAGTGAGGTTTTAATTTTTTTTCCAGCGATTTGTTTTGCAACAAATAATGTTATTACAATACCAGGTAATCCATAAATGATATTCGCATCAATAATCCGTAAAACCTGATCGTAAATTTCCATTAGAAGCGAAGTTAAGCGAAACTCAATTATATTGGAATTTAAAATGAACTATTCCTTAATGTTAAAACAGAATACAGTTTTCAATTTTTTAGGAATCACTATTCGAGCGTCTGATAAATAGATTTCTCTATGAATTTTCGAAACTCTTCTCACTTCAGAACTTAAAGCGAAGTCTTCCATGATTTTAAAACTAGCAGGTCAATACGCTATGAAAATAAATCACTAATTGGATTACGTTGACCTTCGATAGTTAGAAACTTAAATTAAGGAACATCAATTATTTCAAGTCTATTTTTAGGTAGGTCTGTACTTTTTTTTCTCCATTAATGTTTTATAATCAAATATTTATTTCGGATCTACTAATATAAATGGTTAATGGATTCGAATCTTTTTGATTCTAGCTGATTTTCTTTTAGAGTTGTGATTCTCATTTAATAATTACTAGCTCTGCAATGCCTTTTTTAATCTGATTAAATCTTGTTATTTTTCAAAGTATTAAAGAATTCTAGTTGCTATGATTGTCCCTTTTCTACTTGTTTGTTAATAGAAAAGTCTCAAGATGGATAAACTTTAAAGCCTCTTTTACCACTTTTAGTTTAGAAGAAACAATCCCTTTTGAAATAAAAGTCCCTTTTGGGAATACAAACTGAGCACTTAGATTTTCTTGTTCAACTGTTATAATCTAGAAATCAAAGTCATCTTTCTCTGAATGAAAGCAGGTGATGTCTTCTTAATCTCTTTTATAAAACATCACAAATTGACCAATTTTCTTAGGAGTTATTTTCGCTTTTCTATATTTTATTTTTAGTTTGTTTAATTAAAAATGACAAGCGTCATATTCTTGACTTTCAGATTCGATCTCAAAATTATATGGGATAGAATTGATGGCGCCAGTAGGTGATTTCGAATCATTAACGGCATCCTTAAAAGCTTGGGCTGATTCTGTTTATTTTGGTGTTGAGGAATTAAATACGAGAGCTCGCGCAACCATGAATTTTACGCTTGAGAATTTATCAGAGCTTTGTAAGCGATGTGAAGAATATTGAGACGGTGAAGTTTTATGCCCTTTTTGCTGACGTTATGGTTTTAGTCCGCGAATTGGGTTTAGAACAAATGAAGGCGATTTGTGATGGAATTGTAAAAGAGGGTATTCTGGGACCAAGTGGAAGTGTTTTACCATGGAGCACTTTGTATGGCTGTTTTTGGTAAATGCTATTTGAATTTACACAGTCATAATAGTTCGGAAAATCTTGGTGCGTGCATTCAAAACTGTAGAAGAACTTATAGATCTTGAAGAGGGGCATGAGTTGGAAATTGATAATGAGTACATCATGTCTCCTGAGGATTTATGTACGATTGAATTCTTGGATCAATTAATTGATACGGGAATTACTGTTATGAAAATTGAAAGGCGCGGTAGAACTCCTGAAGATATTAAAACGGTTTTCGTAAATTGGACTAAAATTCATAACTTAATGATCTACACTAAATCAAAATGGCTAACGGGATTCTATTAATTGAATGTGCTGATCAGCAAGGTATTGTAAGTTCTGTTACAGACTTTATTTATACTAATAAAGGAAATATTGTTGAGTTAGATCAATACTTGGATCATGAAAACGGTCATTTCTTCATGAGGATTGAATGGGCTTTAGATGACTTCACGATTGAAAAAGAAAAAATAGGAGAATATTTTAATACTCTTTTAGCTAAGCGTTTTGATATCCGATATAACCTTTACTTTAATGATGAGGAGCCAAGGATGGCTTTGTTTGTAACTAAGTTGTCACATTGTTTAATTGATCTTTTAGGTAGGTGGTATAACGGAAGTTTACACGTAAAAATTCCAGTTGTAATTTCTAATCATGAATATTTAAGAGACATTGTTGAGAAGTTCGGATTGAAATTTTATCACATTCCAATTACAAAGGAAAATAAAGCTGAGCAAGAGCAGAAGCATTTAGAAATACTTAAAGAAAACAAGATAGATTTTGTTGTTTTGGCGAGATATATGCAAATTATTGGTGAAGGTTTAATTAAGAGTTATGAAAGCCGGATTATAAACATTCATCATTCTTTTTTACCTGCGTTTGTAGGTGCTAAACCATATCACGCTGCTTACGCTAGAGGTGTTAAGATTATTGGAGCGACAGCCCATTATGTAACTGAAGAACTGGATGCAGGACCGATTATCGAACAGGAAGTCTCGCGCGTTAGTCATCACAATACAATTAACGATTTGGTTCAAATGGGGCAAGATGTAGAGAAGATTACTTTAGCCAAAGCGGTTAAGAAACATGTTTCAAGAAAGACTTTAGTAGTTGGAAACAAGACCATTATATTTAATTGATTTCAGATATTAAAAAAGTCTCTTTTTCTACAAATGAACTTCTTTTAAAATTCTGCTTCAAATAATCTTTATCTTTGTAAAAACCTTTAGTTATGGAATGGAAATTAATTTTAGTTACCATCGGATTTTTGGCAGTTGGATTTGCGGGAATAGCAGTTAAAATTCTCTTAAAGAAAGACGGGGAGTTCTCGGGTACTTGTGCATCAAAAAACCCTGTACTCAACCAAGAAGGTGAGCCATGTTCATTATGTGGAGCTCAACCTGGTGATAAGTGCGATAGTGATGAAGAGGAAGGAGCAGTTGTAGCTTAACTAATCTTTTTTCGGTGGAACAGGGTAGAGGAGTTTGTCTTCTAGATTAGTGGAAACGTAAGTTTCTAAATTTCCTTGAGCATCTGTGTAAACAATTAAAGCATAAAGATTGTGAATTCCGCCTTCAACAATTGGAATTATTTCTTCTAATCTCATTATCATAAACGCTGTAGCGTAAGCATCTGCCATTGCAGCTTCATCGGTTAAAACAGTTGCACTTAATATGTTTGAATTTGAAGGTCTTCCAGTTCTAGGGTCAATGGAATGCACAATTCTATCATCTCCCTCTTGTATAAATTTTCTATAGTTTCCAGAAACTGCTATAGCTCTGAAATTAGTGTCCATTCTTACACGTGCCAATTCATCTTGCCCACCGTCTAATTCCGTATTGGGGTGTTCTATTTGAACCAACCAAGGCTTTCTGTCAATTCGATATCCTTGAGCTACAATTTCGCCACCAACTTCAACAATGTAGTTTCCAATTCCTAATTCAAAATTAAGATAATCTCCAATTACATCAGCAGTATAGCCTTGCGCAATACCATCAAAAGTAAGTTGTATTATAGAGTCGTCTTTACAGATAAAATTATCTGTAAAGTCCCCTTTTAGCATATCTTCAAATGAATTGTAAACAATATCACCATTTAATAGCAAATATTCAAATCCTACAAAATCAGTAAGATCATAACTTAAAGAGTCACGGTAATTACAAACTAAAGAGTCTTTTTTTAATGAATCAGAAACATTAGTAAAAAGATCGTTTAACTTTACTGGACTTGCTCCAAATCCCCACAAATTTACTAAAGGCTTTACGGACGGGTCAAATGCACCATCTGTGATTGAGTTAATTTCATCACTTAATAAAAACAGACTAAGAATATGATTGTCAATTAAAAAACAAGAGTCAGATTGATTTAATTTACTCACTAGAGAATTTTCGTTATATGTACTAACAGAGTTATCAATAGCTTTTAATATTGAATCTACTTTATGTTTAATTAGCGCTAGCTTATTCGTAGAGTCAACATATACAATGTTAAAGGTTGTGCCTTGCGTATGCCCAGAAAGATCATAGCGTTTGAATTCAGTTTTTGGCTTCTTATTTTCACAAGAACACAAAAAGAAGCCTAAAAATAAGAGAGAGAAGAGAATTACTTTATGAGTTTTATTTAACATAAATATCGTTAAGTTTGTAATATTTCGTCTTTACAAGTATTAAGCTAAAATGTTTCGTTTTTAGAATATTTTTCGCGCTTCTTTTTTAATAACCTCTAAAGCAATAACGTTTGATCGCGCATTTAATTCTGTTTGGACAGCAACTAATTTTTTACTGAATTCAATTGCTGGTAATTGATCAGGAATTTGTGTACTTGTTACTGTAATTAGTTTTATTGCATCATCCTTTGTCGTTTTTACTTGTTCCCAAGCTGCTCCAGAGACATATAACTGTTGTGTAATGTTATGGTTGAATTCTTGTTTAATTTCGGCAAGAGCTAATAATTTAAGTTGTCCACATGTCATTCCAGGCTTCATTACTCTATTTACAACTTCGATTGGGTCAATTCTTTCTAAAAGAAGAATAACTCTTTCAAATGCTTGCATCTTTACAGGAGTTGTGAATTTTGTTGTTTCTCTATTAATCTCAAGAATATGTCGTTTACTTTCAGCCCTTAAAAATTGGCTAATCAATAAATAACAAATTGTAGCTACAATTACAGCTGGCACGCAGGCCATTAAAATATCATCAAACTCCATGTGAAATATAATTTATACTAAAATACAGATTTTTTAAATGATGTAGTACTTAACGGACAAGTTCGAAGGATCCTTCTTTCTCAAAAATATAACCTGATCTGTAACTGCCTGATAAATAGTAGTGATATGTACCTGAAGGTAAGCTGACTCCTGAGTAAGATCCACTAAAAGATGGTTCTAAAGTTTCTGATTCTAAAAGAATATTGCCATCTGAGTCTAATATTCTGGTATATAATGAAGAAACTCCCGAAGAAATAGGGCTCCATTTATCAAATTGTCCATCATTATCGGGTGTGAAGGATGATGGGATTTCTATGTAAGTAGAACAATGGGTTAATGATATATTAATTGTAGTGTCTAGTTCTTCTTCACCTTCTTTATTGTATTCTAGTTTTAATTGATAATTTCCTCTTTTTGAAGTCCTAAATATTGAATCATTAGATAAAAATGTATTTTCAGATTCTTCATTTATTTTGTACCAGCTATATTTTAATCCATTTGGAATGTATCCAATTAAATCGACAAAATTATTCTGATAAAAGCATTCATTAATTGGTAGAAAATTTTCTATTACATTAATAGAAGTGACTGTTGGTTGGTAATTGGCAGAAAATTTTACTTCTTCATAGTCCAAATTAATCATTTCTTTCTTTCGACAAGAAAAAAAGGTGCAAATTATAAATATATAAACAACGGTTCTCATTACTTAAATGCATAATTAATACCGAATGAAACATAACCTTTTCGTTCTGTATAATTGTTAATGTTTATGCGTTCAATTTGATAATCGTCTTTTTGTCTTAGAGAATATCTTCCTTGAAATCTAAGTCCATTCACAAGATAAAAGCCTAGTGTTAAACTATATTTTTTTAATGCTTCATATTCCGACATTAAAAAAAACTTGTCGTTATAAGTTATACCAACGCCTGGGGTGTAGTTATGAAATATTTCTTTTTCATATTTAAATAATAATGAGGATTTTATTTTTTTCACTTCTGGCAAATGAATACCTGAGATGACTGAATGTTTTATTATTTGTAAAGTTGTCTCATTATCTAATTGCGTTGGTTTTAAGTTATCGGAACTATAACCAACATAAAAAGATGGATGATTTATAAATCCGCTTAAATCATAGCTTAAATATTGTTTAGATTTAGATTTAAGACTTCCTAATGCTGTTGTGAAAATATAGTCACTGTAAGTAGATTTTTCTCGCAGTGTAAGTTGTTTTACAGCTAAGTTTTCATTGTGGTAACTGGCATTGGCCCCAATCCTAACATCTACTTTCTTTGAGAATTTATTTTTATAAGATAAGCTTATGTTGGCTTCTCGATTATTCCAGTTATTTTGAATTAGGTGTGTCAAGTATCCACCAATAGAAAAGTTGGATTTTTTTATTCGACTTTCATAACCCACTAATAAGTTTTGAGGTTGAATAAAATTAAAAATACCTGCTTCATTTTTATAATCGTAAATGGTTTCCCATCTTTTGTAAAAGGATGCAGACAGGTTTTGATTGTCATAAAAACCTGTTAAAGATGAGTTGTCCCAAAAATTTAACCAAATAGTAGCTCCTGCGTGTAATTTAAATTTTGGCGGTTTATTTGCCTCGTAAATCACCTTACTTGGCAGGTTAATCATAGCTGGGCAATTTTCTGTTCTTTTGCAACCTATGGAGATGATATTGGGTTTAAAAAATTTTTCATCCGATATAGTATTAGGATACTCGACTTTATGTTTATTTTTATCACCATTTTTTTTAAAAGATTGATTCCTTCTTTTTGACGTTATGGGAAGGTTTAAACCTTTTTTAGAATCGAATAAATCTAAATTTTCTTTGGTACTTAACTTTCTTATCAAAGTGTTATTTTCTGACAATGAAGCTAACTTAAATTCTTTTTTTAAGACTTTTTTTGAGTCATATTTTTTTTGGGTAGACGATTTTTCTAAATTATTCACATAAATAGATTTATTTTCATCTTCTGTATTCCAAACACCAAAACTTAGTCCAAGTAATAAGGCGATTGCGGCAGCTATCTTATAAAAGGTATTTTTATTCTTTCTGTTTAATGCTTTTTCTATTGCCTGCCAATGTTTAAAGTTATATTGAATATTTCCCGATTTCAATCGAGTACTTAATATTCTTTCAAATTTAGATAAATTGCTTTCAGCTAGTTTTTCACTAAAAGATTCCCAATTTGTAGAATCTAGTTGAATTTCACTATCTAGCTTATTTTTAATGGTTTTATCAAATTTTGAAGTGTTGTTGAAATTGTTGTTAAAATCATTCCAACTTTCCACTGGAATTATAGCAGATCCAGCGTTTAACTTATCTTTGATAGCTTTTTCAAATGAAGAATAGAAAGGTTCTGAACTCAATTTTTTGTTAAATTGATCCCAATTAGAAGCGTTAATTTCCATTTCCCCTTCGTGAAGCTTTTTCCTGATTTCGTCTTCAAAGTCCCCCATTTCTTATCCTGCCATTTTTTCAATTTTGGCCAATAGCATCTTTTTTAATTTTTGTTTCGCCTTAGCTAGATTGGACTTTGATGTTCCAATATTTATTTTTAATTCATCGGCAATTTCTTGATGCGTAAATCCATCAACTATATACATGTTAAATACAGTTCTGTAAGCTGGGCTTAAAAATTGAACCATATTTAATAAATCTTTAAAACTTACATGCTCTAAAATGCCAGCATCTTCTTCTTCATCAATCACAAAGCTTCCGTGTTTATCGTCAAGCTCTAACATTTGATTGTGTTTTTTATTTTTTCGAATATGATCAATACTAGTGTTCACCATTATCCTACGAATCCATCCCTCAAAAGAACCTTTTTTACCATATTTTGGTAAGTTTTTAAATACCTTTATAAAGGCCTCTTGAAACATATCCAAAGCCTCATCAGGATCTTTTGCATATCGCATGCATACTGCCATCATTTTCCCATAAAAGTGTTCGTACAAAGCTTGTTGGCTTCGACGGTCACCGTCAATACAACCTTTGATAATAATATCTTGGTTTAGCATAGGGTATATAAATGGTTTGTTCTTGCTGTAATTAAAGACTCCATTTTTCCAAATGGTTGCTTGTAAATTTAGTGATTAATAAAATAGTTAACAATATGTGAATAAATGTGTGTAGTTAAAGCGTGCGGTTGTGCTTGGACTAACTTATATTTGACGTCTTTAAATTGTTGAATTATGACTGATTGGTTTACAGTAAAAATTAAATACTTAAAGCAAAGCCCTGAGGATGGGTCGATTACAAGTAAAAGTGAAGCTTACATGTTGAATGCTTTAAGTTTTACGGAAGCTGAAGCAAGATTGCAAGGTATTTTAGAAGAGTATATTCCAGAGTATAATTTATTAGCGTGTGCTAAAACAAATATTCAGGATGTTATCATTGATGAAGCTTTTGAGAGCTTTTTTAAAGTTAAAGTAAGCTACGTTAGTGCCGACCCCGATAGTGGGAAAGAAAAGAAAATTAACGAAAACTATATTATTCAAGCTGATGGCTTAAAAGAAGCTTACGAAAAAATGGAGGTGCGGCTTCAGGGATCTATTGTTAGTTGGGAAATACCTTCTATTACAAAATCGAACGTTGTAGATGTATTTCCTTATATAGAAGAAACAGTACTTGAAAATAAAGAGGAAGGAGTGGAAGCTTAATTGTCCTTTAATTTTTTTCGACAGCCCTGTTGCTTTTTTTTTGCAGCAGGGTTTTTTTTGGACGGAACTAATTTTCTTGAGGTGCTACCATCTAAGTTTCAATTAGTGGGTGTGTTTTATGTTTAAAATAAAATATTAAAACTGTTTAAATAAAACTTTGGATGTAGATATTTCAGTAGTGAATTAAACAAGAATAATACTCGTTTTTGTTTTAAAATGACAATAAATTTGCAGAAATAATCAATAGACATTTGCAAACAATACTTTTCTAATTTTTAAATAAAAACTTGTTGTTACAAAAAACAATACTTGAATGTTTATTGTTAATTAACGTTGCTCAAATGTTAAAAAGCTACGAAAATTCATTCTTATTGATTATTTTTGTTAACTCAATTCAGATGGTATGAAATTCCTTGTAAATTTCCTTTTTTCCACACGTTTAACAACTGTACTTCTTTTTGTGTTTGCTTACGCGATTGGTGCTGCAACTTTTATCGAAAATGAATTTGATACTACTACAGCTCGAATTGAAATTTTCCGTTCAAAATGGTTGGAGTTGATATTGGTCTTGTTGATGATTAACTTTTTAGGTAACATCAAAAAATACAATATGATTAGTCAAAAGAAATGGCAAAGCTTGGTTTTTCATTTAGCTTTTGTGATAATTATAATTGGAGCAGGAGTTACTCGTTATTTTGGATATGAGGGAATGATGCCAATTCGTGAAGGGCAGACTTCTAATGTGATGTATACTGCTGAGCCCTATTTAAATATTCAAGTAACCAACCCCTTAGGGAGTCAAACCGATACCAACACAACTTTAGGTTATTCTCAACCTAAATTAATGGCAGCAACAACAAATAACGATTTTTCTATTCCTTTCAAATTTAAAGAAGAGTCTGTAGTGATTTCTTATGTTGATTATATTAAAAACGCACATTACAAGATTTACGAAAATATTAAAGATGGTAAGGATTTATTAAAGGTTGTAACAACAGTTGGAGGTAAGCGTCAAGATATTTTTATCGAGTCAGGAAAGTCTGAAAAAGTAGGGACTATTTTAGTATCCTTTAACAACCCTTCCATTAAAGGAGCTGTTTCAGTTGTAGAAAAAGGAGGTTCGTTTTTAATATTCTCACCTTATAAAATTCCTCGTATGGTTATGGCAACTCAAGCTGTTGATACAGTTGAGCCTAACGTTGTTGCCCCAATGTATTTTCGTCAGTTACACACAATCAACGGGAATTCAGTTGTATTCGCAGAGCGTTTAAAAAATGCAGTGAAAAACCTTGAAAGTTCGGATAAAGATACACCAGAAGGAGATGCTTTAAAACTTAAAGTAAAAATTGGTGATGATGTGAAAGAGGAGGTTTTATTTGGTGGACCTGGAAGAATTGGAAGTCCAAATTATTTTAGTCTAATGGGATATTTAATTCAAGCTTCTTATGGAGCAAAGCCAATCGAGTTACCTTTTAGTATTCGGTTAGATGATTTTATTTTTGAAAGGTACCCTGGCTCGGATAATCCTTCTGGTTATAAGAGCGAAGTAACCTTATACGATGAGTCTGTCGCTTTAACGGAGCGTCACAGTATTTTTATGAACAATGTTTTAGATTACAAAGGCTTCCGTTTTTTCCAATCAAGTTTTGATCCAGATGAAAAAGGAACTAGGTTATCAGTGAATTTCGATGCTGCTGGAACCAATATCACATATATAGGATATTTGTTGTTAGGAATAGGGTTTCTGTTATCATGTTTAAACAAAAACTCTCGTTTTGTAGGTTTAATGAAAAGAGTAAAGATTTTACGTAAGAAAAGAATGGCATTATCAATTATTGCTCTTTTATTCACGCTGAGCGTTTCAGCTAATGATGATCACAATCACGATGATCATAATCATGCACCTAAAGAGCACGATCATAGAGTTGAAAAAGATAGTAACCCGGAGGATCACTCAGAACATAATCACTCAGGAGGAAAGCACGATCACGGAGAAATTGAAGACTCTAATGCGCCTTTAGGTGGCGTTGCTGACAATGGTTCTAAAAGAATACCGCTTGAACATGCAGAGAAGTTTGGAAAACTATTAGTTCAATCAAGAGATGGACGTTTTGAACCAATTAATACTTTAGCTCTTGATGTATTGCACAAGATTTCAAAGAAAGACGAAATAGAGATTAAAGGTTTAGGAATCTTTAGTCCGGAGCAGTTTTTATTAGAGTTGATTGTAAATGGAAAGTTATTTGAAGCAGAGCGGATTATATATGTATCCGATGACTCACTGAAAAGTTATTTAGGAATTACAGAAGGTAAGTATGCTTCGTTTATGGATTTTTTTAGAGGTAGAGGGGATAGTAAAATCAGGAAATTTGCACAAGAAGCAACTCAGAAAGATCCTGCTAAACGAAACCGATGGGATAAAGAAATTATAAAAGTAGGTGATAAAATGGAAACTTTTTATCGCGCACAAAGGGGAGAGCTACTAACGATTTTCCCAACATTAGACTCAACTAAAAATAATAAATGGATTTCAATTTACGATGAAGAATCTGTTAGAGATTTAGTTGGAACATTAGAAACTAAAGGTCAGTCACTAGATTTAACGAACTACAGTTATGTTAAACTTCTCTCCCAATACTTTATTTTTTTAAGAAAAGGGGACTACAGTTCAGCTGATGGAATGCTTTCATTAATTGATCAAATTCAACGTAAGTACACGCCGGAAGGCTTTTTGCCATCCCCATCTAAAATTGATTTAGAAATCAATTATAATAATTCAGGAATTTTCGGGAACATAAGAAATTACTATATGTATTTGAGTGTTTTCTTGTTACTTTTTGCTTTTGTAGAAGCATTGGTTTCTAACAGAGATTCAGGGGGGTATAAATTTTTGATTAAGTTACCATTACTAGTTTTTACAGGATTGTTTATAGTCGTTTTCGTTTACCATACTTATGGTTTGGCTGTTAGGTGGTATTTAACATCTCATGCTCCTTGGAGTAATGGATATGAAGCGTTAATTTTTATTGCTTGGGGAACTGTTTTAGCGGGTATATTATTCTCCAGATATTCCAAAATTACAATGGCTGGGACTGCATTTGTTGCATTCTTAATTGTAATGACGGCAATGCACGAAAACATGGATCCACAGTTAACAAACCTGGTTCCTGTCCTTAAATCTTATTGGTTGATTATTCATGTTGCTTGTATTACTACAAGTTACGGTTTCTTTGGATTAGGAGCTGTTTTAGGATTGATTGTAATGGGTACAATGATTTTTAAAACACAAACGAATAATAAGCGAATAAATTTATTGACTTCAGAATTAACTCTTATAAATGAAATGACAATTACTATTGGAGTAATTCTTGCTGCAGTAGGTACCTTCCTAGGTGGGATTTGGGCAAATGAATCTTGGGGTAGATATTGGGGCTGGGATGCTAAAGAAACTTGGGCATTAGTTATTGTAATTGTTTACGCAATGTTACTGCATTTTAGATTTGTACCTGGTTTTATTAGAAGTAAATTCTTTTTTAATGCATTTGGAACAATAGCAGGTTTTGGAGCCGTTTGTATGACTTTTTTTGGTGTTAACTTCTACTTTTCCAAGTCGATTCATTCTTACGCTGCGGGAGATACACCAGCATTCCCAATTTGGTTATGGGTAGTTTTAATTTCAATATTCGCATTAACAATTGTTGCTGGAATAAGAGATTTTATGGTAGATAAAAGAGGGGATAAAAAATAGGCATTTTCGCATTAAATAAAACCTACTAAATTAACAAAGATGTTTCCCTAGCTTTTATAGTGGATTAAAAAGGGAATAGAAATTTTCCAGCCATCATAGTTTTCTCTGCAGGATTTGTAAATGAGGTTTTATCGGACTACTTGTAAAAGTGTTTTTATATTTACTGTGCTTAATAGATATTCATTCTCAGCAATTTCAGCTACTTCAATATTTTCGGCAATTAAAGTATAGGATCTATGGATATAACCCTTATTATTTGTTGTCTAAACTGTCAAAAGCATTAATCCGTATCCTAATAATGCGCCACCAATGACTAAATAAAATGCACTTATTCTAGGGAATTTAAAGGCTACAATTATACTTAATACCATAAGTATAACAGACTGCCATGAATTACTTAAATCGAATCCTAATTTTAAGGTAACTGCAATCAAAATTCCAACAGCACAAGCATTTACAGATAAAAGGAATTTTGAAAGTAAAACTGATTTTTTCAGTAATGGAATAATCTTCACTAACAATCCAACCAATAAAAAAGAGGGAAGAAACATTCCTAAAGAGGCCCATAGTGCGCCTGTAATCCCACCAAGTTGATGTCCTACAAATGTTGCTGTTGTTAAAACAGGACCCGGCGTAAATTGCCCCATTGCGATTGCATCTAACAATTGTTGCTTTGTTAGCCAGCCTAGTTTTTCAACAAGTTCGGCATCTAAATAGGCAATTAACACATACCCACTTCCAAACAACACCAATGCGATTTTAACAAAGGCTAAAAAAATTGAGTTAGAGGTAATTGAAATTATAGTTGGTTTAATTAATAATAGTGCAGGTGTGAAAAAAGAAGCGGCTTTGTTTTTATTATTTACTCCAAACCAAAGCATTCCTAAAAAACCCCCGCCAATAATTAGTAAAACTTCATCTAGTCCAAGAAGAGATAGAATGGTAACAATTACTCCAATAACGATAAGCTGTATATTTTTAAAAGCTTTTTTACCCAGTTTAACACAAGCGCCTAAAATAATTCCCATTACTGCTGGTTTAATTCCAAAAAAGAAAGGTGCAATTTCAGGAACAGTTCCAAATTCAGCGTAAACAATAGCAAGTATTAATGTGAAAATGACAGCGGGCGCAATAAAAGCACCACCACCTACAAATAACCCAATCCAACCGGCTCTCGCATAACCGCAATACATGGTCATTTGTGTGGAGTTTGGTCCTGGGACTAAATTTGTAGCTCCAACCATATCTAAAAAGTGTTCTTTTGTAATCCATTTACGTTTTTCAATAAGCTCTTTTTCCATCATTGCGATGTGTGCAGCAGGACCTCCAAAAGCTATACACCCTAACTTTGCAAAAACTAAAAACACTTCTTTTAACTTGTCGAAATTCATTATTGTAATCTTAAAATATATACAAAAATATTACTTTTTGAATTTTTAACACCATTAAAAGCATAGATAAATTTTGATCTTACTTTATGATTAAAGCAATTGTAAATAATGAGAGCATTTTTATATTAAATACTAAGATTTAACAAATTTCTTTTAATTATTAAACCTTAAAGATGGTTCTAAATAAGAATTTAGGAATTTTTGGTGCAATATTTAAATCAAAAAAAGAAGTTAACAACCAAATTGACAATTAACTTCTTAGTTAAATTGTTTGTTAAGACTATTCTTATTATTCATTTGGTAATGCTTTAAAGGCATGTTTTTTTTCTTCCATCCATTTATTAATCGAGTCTGCGACCAGTATTAAAACTATTACCTTTTTATAGCAAGACTATTAAAAGTTTTAAGCTCGTTATTTAATATTGGTTTATTCGTTTTATGCCTGATAATGGGATTTCTTTCCATTTTTAATTTAAAACCAAACATACTTAAGTTAAAAACTCATAAAAATCCTTTTAAAAATAAGGGTTAATTAATTACCTTTACAATTAAATGCAGCCAAGAGAAATAATAAATACAACTGAGTTTAACCTAGTTATTAAAAGGCTTGCTTTTCAACTCATTGAAAATCACACAAATTTTGAAGACACCGTATTGATTGGGTTACAATCAAAAGGCGTTTGTTTATCGGACAGACTTCAGCAAGTTCTTCAAGAAATTAATCCTGAACTAAAAATTAATGTTGGCTATTTAGACATCACTTTTTTTAGGGATGATTTTCGAAGAACAAATAAGCCACTAATAGCAAATGAAACCAAAATCAACTTTATTATCGAAGGAAAGAAGGTGGTTTTAGTTGATGATGTTTTGTTTACAGGTAGAACTATTAGAGCTGGTTTAGACGCTATGTTGGCGTTTGGAAGACCTTCACTTGTAGAACTTTTAGTATTTGTAGATAGACGATATAAACGAGATTTACCAATTCAACCTACATATGTCGGGAAAGTTGTAGATTCAATTACTTCAGAAAAAGTTACTGTTGAGTGGAAAGAAGTTGACGGGAAGGATAAGGTTTTAATGTATTCATCAGAAAAATAATTGAAATGGAAACTTTGAGTGTAGATCATTTATTAGGAATTAAAGATTTAACCAAAGAGGACATTAATTTAATTTTTAATACCGCTGATGAATTTAAAGATGTAATTAATCGTCCAATTAAAAAAGTTCCTACTCTAAGGGATATCACAATAGCTAACTTATTTTTTGAAAACTCTACAAGAACAAAACTCTCATTTGAACTAGCCGAAAAAAGATTGTCTGCAGATGTGATTAACTTTTCTAGTGCTTCTTCATCCGTAAAAAAAGGAGAAACATTAGTAGATACAGTAAACAATATATTATCAATGAAAGTTGATATGGTTGTAATTCGTCATCCAAACCCAGGAGCACATCAATTTTTAAGTAGACATATTGATGCGAAAATTGTTAATGCCGGTGATGGTGCGCATGAGCATCCTACTCAAGCACTGCTAGATTGCTTTTCGATCAAAGAGCGTTTAGGAGAAGTAGCAGGTAAAAAAGTTGTTATTGTAGGAGATGTTTTGCACTCAAGAGTAGCGCTTTCAAATATTTATGCTCTTCAAAAACTAGGTGCTGAAGTCATGGTTTGCGGACCTGCGACGCTTATTCCAAAATACATAGGAGCATTAGGGGTAAAAGTTGAGCACAACCTTCAAAGGGCATTAGAGTGGTGTGATGTTGCTAATATGTTAAGAATTCAACTGGAGAGGCAAGATTCTAAATTTTTCCCGTCAATTCGTGAATATACAATGCAATACGGTTTAACAATGAACCATTTAAATAATTTAAAGAAGGAAATTTTAGTAATGCATCCAGGTCCAATTAATCGTGGAGTAGAAATTACCTCCGAGGTGGCGGATTCATCTCAATCGATTATTTTAAATCAAGTTGAAAATGGAGTGGCAATTCGTATGGCCGTTTTGTATCTTTTGGCGAGTAAAATAAATAGATAATCTATTTTAATCAATTATAAATTTTTGGCACATAAATTTTCTGTTATATTTGTGTGACTGCTAAAAAAAATGCTATGAACTTTACTATCGATAAGCAAGAAAAATATACTTCTATCAAAGTGCATGTTGAGAAATTAGACACTACTGTTGCTCCAGCTTTAAAGTCTGAGTTAGTAATGCTAAATGCACACGGTGCGAAGAACTTAATTATTGATTTAGAAGAAACGAGGTATTGTGATTCTTCTGGTTTGTCTGCAATTTTAGTAGCAAACAGACTTTGTAAAAATGTAAACGGAATTTTTGTATTAACAGGATTGCAAGAATCTGTTAATAAATTAATTTCAATCTCTCAATTAGATACTATTCTAAACATTACTCCAACTTCGAAAGAGGCTGTTGATTTTGTTTTTATGACAGAATTAGAGAAAGATTTGGAATCCTCTGAAGACTGAAATATTTCTTAATTTATAAGAAGGCGGTTGATTGAATCAACCGCCTTTTTTTTGATAAAAAATTTAAGTGGAAAGATTATTTATATTAGGTTGTGGCTCAGCATTACCGGCGTCGGGACGAAACCCTACTGCTCAAGTTTTAGAGCATGCAGGGAAGTTTTTTTTAATTGATTGTGGAGAGGGAACGCAATCTCGACTAAGAGAAAGTAAATTATCTTTTGATAAAATAACTCATATATTTATAAGCCATTTGCACGGTGATCATTATCTAGGACTACCAGGGCTCATCTCTACAATGCAGTTGCTAGGAAGAGAAAGAGAGCTTGTGTTATATGGTCCAAAGGCACTGTGGGATATTTTAAAACTTCAATTTAACGCTAGTAATACTAGAGTTTCCTTTCCTTTTCGTTTTGTCGAGGTTGATGCAGAAAAAGAATTATTAGACACATCCAATATAAACGTTTCATCCATTAAATTGAATCATCGAATATCTTGTTTTGGATTTATTTTTAAGGAAAAGCCAAAACAAAGAAGAATTAATGGTTTGCTTGTTAAGCAATTAGAAGTTCCTAATTATTTCATGAATAACTTAAGAGCAGGACAAGATTATATCTCTAGTTCAGGTGAGTTATATAAAAATGAATTTCTAACGTTTCCGCCTCGAAAGTCTCATTCTTACGCTTTTTGTAGTGATAATAGAATTAAGGCGAATTTTTCTGATAAATTGAAAGGAGTTTCAATTTTATATCATGAATCAACATTTTTACACAAAGAGCTTCCAAGAGCTAGAAAGACTTTTCATACAACAGTAAAAGAAGCTGCTGAATTAGCTGTTGAGGTAAAGCCTGACTTATTGATTTTAGGTCATTATTCAGCTCGATATAAAGAATTAAAAGAGTTGAAAATGGAAGCGAATTCAATTTTTGATTCGGTATTAATGGGAGAGGATAGGTTAGTTGTTAATTTTGAAAAAATTGAATGCTAATATTAGCCTAAAAAAGGTATTCTAAGTTTAATTTAGTAGATGTACTTTTACAGATTATGAAAATTTCTTTAAAAATAGTTATTGCCTCGCCTAGATATGTTATCGCTCAAGGTGTTTCTTCTATTTTTAAAGAAATTTCAAACGAAATCATATTTGTTTCCTCTAATCAAGATTCTTTAGAACGATTACTTATAAAAGCGAATCCAGCATTAGTTATAATAGATGATTTTGATTTGGTATTTAAACCAGAAAAGACAATTGCCTTTTTAAGTTTTTTGAAGCCTGCAAAAACTGTGATTTTATCCGATAAAATTCAGCGAGATAAAGTTGAACTTTTAGAAAGAGTTGGAGTGTGTCAGTTTTTTTCTAGTTTTATTACGCAACTTCAAATTCACGATCTTCTTGATGCTGTATCTTTCGGGAAAAGATTTTATGATGAACGGATAAAAACTGTATTGAATTACAATGCAGCCGAAGAGTTTAAGAATACATGTTCTCAATTAAATATTTCAGAAAGAGAGGTTGAGATTATTAAATTGATTGCTGAGGGTTTTATTAACAAGGAAATAGCCGATAAATTATTCTTAAGTACACATACCGTAAATACGCATAGGAAGAACATCATGAGTAAGCTAGGTGTTAATAATGCAACTGGTATTGTTATTTTTGCAGTAAGGGAACGTTTAATTAGTCCAAATGATTTTCTTTTTTCTTCGAAACATTAGGCTTTTAATAGGTTATTGCCAACGTATTCCAAACTTAACTTATAATTGTTAGAAGAAAGTTTTAACAAAGTATGGAATAATCCTTAGAAAAGAATCAAAATAGATTATTCAAAATCAATTAAAAATAATCCATCACGGTCTATTTCTTTTAGATTAACCTGTTTAACTTGATTTATTAAATCTTCATTGTATTTAGTTTTAACCTTTACGTAATTGGATGTGAAGCCAAACATGAAATCATTATTATTCTCAGCTTCAAATAATACAGGGAATGATTTTCCAATGTTTTCTTGATAAAAAGCTCTTTTCTTTTTAGCTGAAAGAATCCTTAGCTTTTTACTTCTTTCATCCCTAGTTTTTCGATCAACAGACTTTTCTAATTTAGGTGCTAAAGTGTTTGCTCTTTCGGAGTAGGTGAAAACATGAAAGTAAGAAACATTAAGCTCATTTAAATAATCATAGGTTTCAATAAACTTTTCTTCAGTTTCGCCTGGGAAACCAACAATGACGTCAACCCCAATACAACAGTGTGGCATCAATGTTTTAATTTTTTCTACTCTTGAGGTATATATGTCTCTTTTATATCTTCTTTTCATACTTCTCAAAAGTTCGGGTGAACCTGATTGCAGAGGAATATGAAAATGGGGGACAAACTTTTTACTTGTTGCGATAAAATCAATCGTGGGGTTTGATAGTAGGTTTGGTTCTATTGATGAGATTCTAAACCTTTCAATCCCTTCCAGCTTGTCTAATTCAAGAACTAACTCATGAAAAGATTCATTATTGTAACGTCCAAAGTCACCAAGATTAACTCCCGTTAAAACAACTTCTTTAGCTTGCGTTGAAGCAACTTCAGATGCAGTTTTTAAAGTTTCTTTTATTGTGTTACTTCTACTCTTTCCTCTAGCAAGCGGAATCGTACAAAAGCTGCATGAATAATCACATCCATCTTGAACCTTTAAAAAAGTTCTTGTCCTATCTCCTATAGAATAAGATGGGAAAAATTCATTAACATCATCTATTTCTCCACCCAAAACAACTGTGGAGCCTGCGTTCTCTTGCTCAAGTTTTTCAACATGCTCAAGAATATTAAACTTTTCATTAGCGCCTAAAACGAGGTTAACTCCTTTAATTTCAGAAATCTCTTGAGGCTTTAATTGAGCATAACATCCAATTACTGCCACATAAGCGTTGGGGTTTATAGACTTGGCTTTACGAACGATGTTTCTACATTTTTTATCCGCATTGTCTGTAACTGAGCAGGTGTTAATAACAAATACATCTGGTCGCTCTTCAAAATCTACTTTTGCATAACCACCTTTTTCAAAGTTTTGAGCTATACCTGAGGTTTCTGAGAAGTTAAGTTTACACCCAAGTGTGTAAAATGCTACTTTTTTATACTGGTTCATCGGGATGTAAAATTACGTATTTCCATTTGAATTGGCTTTAGGTTCTTTATTAAGAAATTTAAAAGTTGTTTTTATCTTTTGTGATGTGCTTATTTTAAAGTTAGTTAGAATATGAACGTGGATGTATTTGTTTCTCCTTTCATTTTTTAATTGTTAAATAGTTGCATGTATAATTTTTAGAATATCAATAAATTCAATGCTATTTGAACAATTATCGAAATATATTTCAATTGTGTTGAAATTTCTAATGTTGGTTTCGAGGTTAAAGAAAAACAAGAAAAAACCTTTTCTGATTTTTTTGAATGAGTTTTGGAATCGATTTTAACAATTAAAAGTTATAAACAATTCGAAAGGTTTAACCTCAAATCAATTTTGCCCCGAAAAATAGACTTATTTTTGTCCAAATTTTACGATACAAAACATGGCTGATATCCAAAAACTACAAGACATAACTTCACAAGTGAGAAGAGACATTGTTAGAATGGTAAACGCGGTCAGCTCTGGTCATCCAGGAGGATCACTAGGTTGTGCTGAGTTAATTGTTACTTTATATAATGAAGTGATGGTTCATAATAAAAAAGATTTCAATAAGAATGGAACTAATGAAGATATGTTTTTCCTCTCTCAAGGGCATATTTCACCAGTATGGTATAGCGTTTTAGCACATGCTGGATATTTTCCAGTAAGTGAGTTATCAACGTTTCGTAAACTAAATTCAAGATTACAAGGACATCCCACAACACACGATGGATTACCTGGCATAAGAATTGCTTCTGGCTCATTAGGTCAAGGTTTATCTGTTGCCGTTGGAGCTGCTCAAGCAAAGAAATTAAACAAAGACGATAAAATTATTTATTGTTTAATGGGAGATGGAGAGCAGCAAGAAGGTCAAGTATGGGAAGCGTTAATGTATGCTCCACATAATAAAATTGATAACTTGATTGCTATTGTTGATTATAACAATGCTCAAATTGATGGATCAGTTGATGAAGTTCTTTCTTTAGGTAACTTAAAAGCTAAATATGAAGCTTTTGGTTGGTTAGTTTTAGAAATGAATGGAAATGATATTGCAGATGTCTTAAAAGTTCTAGCAGAAGCTAAAGCTAAATTAGGAAACGGTATTCCAGTATTGATTTTAATGACTACAATTATGGGGAATGGAGTTGACTTTATGATGGGAACTAACGGTTGGCACGGAAAAGCGCCAAGCGACGAACAAATGGCAGAAGCTTTATCACAAAATCCAGAAACATTGGGCGACTACTAATAAGCGCTAAATGAAAAGATTTTTTGTACTATTATTTCTTGTTTTATTTGGATTTAATTCTTTTGCTCAAAAAGAAATAACAACTACGCGGATATTATTTATTTTTGACGCTTCCAAAAGTATGTTTGGTCACTTTGGAGGGAAACCCAAAATTGATATTGCTCAAAGGTTGTTAAGTGAAGCTGTTGACAGTTTACGGAGACTACCTAACATTGAATTGGCACTGAGAGTTTACGGAAATCGAAGTCCCATAACAGCGAGTAATCAAGATTGTGAAGATACTCATTTAGAAGTCCCATTTGGACCTGATAATGTTCCTCAAATTAAAACTGTTTTAAAGTCAACTTACCCTACTGGAACAACACCAATTGCCAAGTCTCTGGAAGCTACTATTAATGACTTCACGCCTTGTTCAAATTGTAAAAACGTTGTTGTTTTAATTACTGATGGAATAGAAGCTTGTGATGGAGACCCTTGTGCTATTTCAAGAGCTTTAATGAAAAATGGAATTTTCCTAAAACCATTCATTATTGGATTGGGAGTTGCTGAGCAATATAAAAGAGACTTTTATTGTATCGGAAATTTTTATGATGTTGAAGATGAGAAAGACTTTAGAACAGTACTTGGTTTAGTTCTCGAAGAAGCGATAAACTCTACAACTGTTCAGGTTAATTTATTAGATGTTGATGGAGAGCCATTGGAAACCAATGTGAACATGAGTTTGTATGATTCGAATTCGGGTAAGATTAAATATAATTTTATTCATACTATGAATTTTAAGGGTATTCCGGATACGCTATCAATTGATCCTTCTGTAAAATATAAAATTGTTGTCCATACACTTCCAAAAGTTGAAACTGATGAAATTGAACTAATTAGAGGTCAACATAATATTATTCCAATTGAAACACCTCAAGGAAGTATTCAATTAAAATTGAGTGAAGGGAAAATGAGGACTTTGTATTTTATGGTTCGCCAAGAGGGTGAGTGTGAAGTAGTAAATGTTCAAAGTTTTAAAGACAAAGTTAAATACCTCGTTGGAACTTATGATATTGAGATATTAACATTGCCTCGTATTAAAATGGCAGTTGATATTGAACAAAGTAAAACATCACTTATTCAAATTCCAGCTCCTGGTTTAGCAATTTTCAAACCTGCGGCTTCTGGATTCGGTAGTGTTTATCAAACTGTAGATGGGGAGTTAGAGTTAGTTTACTCATTTACCCCTCAAAGTATTAGTGCTTCTTTGGAATTACAACCCGGTAATTACACATATATATTTAGAGGTAAATCGGCAACTAGGGCATTTTATACTGTTGAAAAAGAATTCACAATAAAGTCTGGGAAATCCTCGATTGTCCAATTATAAAAGATATTTTTGTAACATAAATTATTAGATCAAAACTTCTATGAAAAAGTTTGAAGTAACAGGAAAAAAAGATACTCGTTCTGGTTTTGGAGCAGGGCTTTTAGAAGCAGGTAGAAACGACCAAAATGTTGTTGCTTTGTGCGCCGATTTAGTTGGTTCGTTGAAGATGCAAGATTTTATTGATGAATTTCCTGAAAGATTTTTCCAAACAGGTATTGCTGAGGCAAACATGATCGGTATGTCAGCTGGTTTAACAATTGGCGGTAAAATTCCTTTCGCAGGAACTTTTGCGAATTTTGCTACTGGCAGAGTTTACGATCAAATTCGTCAAGCTGTAGCTTACTCTGGGAAAAATGTTAAAATTGCAGCTTCTCATGCTGGTTTAACTCTAGGAGAAGATGGTGCCACTCACCAAATTTTAGAAGATATCGGATTAATGAAAATGCTTCCAGGGATGGTTGTTATTAATCCTTGTGATTTTAATCAAACTAAGGCAGCTACTATTGCTGCTGCAAAATATGACGGACCTGTTTATTTAAGGTTCGGTCGTCCTTCAGTTCCAATATTTACCCCTGCAGATCAGGAGTTTGAAATTGGGAAAGCAATTCATTTAAACGAGGGTTCAGATGTGACAATTGTTGCAACTGGTCATTTAGTTTGGAAAGCTATTGAAGCTGGGACTGAATTAGCAAAAGAAGGCTTATCAGTTGATTTAATCAACATTCATACAATTAAGCCGCTAGACGCTGATGCGATTTTAAAATCGGTTGCTAAAACAGGTGCTGTTGTTACCTGCGAAGAACATAATGTTTTAGGTGGTTTAGGTGAAAGTGTAGCGCGTGTTTTAGCTCTTAATAACCCAACTCCTCAAGAGTTTATTGCTGTAAATGATAGTTTTGGTGAATCAGCTACTCCAGATCAGTTAATGGAGAAATATGGTTTAAGTTCTGGCCATATAGTTGCAGCTGTTAAAAAAGTAATTTCAAGAAAAAAATAAGCTTCAATAATTTATTAAATAAAAAAGCCATCTTAATAAGGTGGCTTTTTTATTTAATAATATTCAAAAGTATTAGGTTTTATAGGTCTAATCTCAAATATAAACTCCTAAAAACACAAGACATAAAAAAGCCTGAATAGAACAACTATTCAGGCTTTTTTTATTTTAATTAAATTCTAGTGAATTCCATTATCGGCTAAAAACCTTTCAGCATCTAAAGCCGACATGCAGCCTGTTCCAGCTGCAGTAACGGCCTGACGGTAATTTTTATCAGCACAATCACCAGCAGCATAAACACCGGGTATGTTTGTTTTTGTAGTTCCTGGTGTAACATTGAGATACCCGATATTATCCATATCCAACTGTCCTTTAAAAATATCAGTATTTGGTTTATGTCCAATGGCTAAGAAGAAACCTGTAGCCGAAATTACACCTTCTTCGTTAGTTTTATTGTTCTTATACTTAATTCCTTCAACAACTTGATCACCTAATACTTCAACTGTTTCAGTATTAAACATTACAGTTATGTTTTCAGTATCGATGGTTCTTTGTACCATTATTTTTGATGCTCTGAATTCTTCCTTTCTTACAAGCATTGTAACATTTTTACAAAGCTTAGCTAAATACATTGCTTCTTCACATGCTGAATCACCAGCTCCAACAACTACAACGTCTTGATTTCTGTAAAAGAAACCATCACAAACTGCACAAGCAGAAACTCCACCAGATTTTAGTCGTTCCTCAGATTCTAGACCTAACCATTTAGCTGAAGCACCTGTTGAAATAATAACAGTGTCAGCAGTAATTTCTGCTTTATCTTCAATTAATATTCTTTTTGGTGTTTCGTTTAAAAAAGCCTCAGTAGCTAATCCATCTCTGATGTCAGTTCCAAATCTTTCAGCTTGCGCTCTAAATTCCATCATCATTTCTGGTCCTTGAATTCCTTCTGGATATCCAGGGAAATTTTCAACTTCCGTAGTTTCAGTTAGTTGCCCTCCAGGTTGCAACCCAGCATACATAACTGGTTTCATTTCAGCTCTTGCTGCGTATATAGCGGCAGTATAACCAGCAGGTCCACTTCCGATAATCAAACATTTTACGTGTTCTTTAATCATGATAATATAATTTGATCGTAAATTTAATTCTTAATCATTGAAAGCCACAATAAACTTATTAACGGTTGTTTATACCGCATAGATATAAATAAAGAGAATTAATTATTTTGGAGTGATTTTTTGTTCTTTTCGCGTTGAAATTTAAAGATGACACCTAATTTACCTTAATTTTAGTGTTTTACATACTTTTATTTGTCTTTCAATAAGGATAAATAGTAACTAAAGCTTTTATTAAATTATTGATAATAATTGTAATGCGTTTTCCAGTTAGATGCACATGTAAAAAAGAAAATAATCTGAAACTTTTAACTATTGAACTTTGAATTTCAGTGTTGTCCTTATCACAGATTACAAAAGCTTTAAATATTTAAAGGAAATAATCAATTTAAAACCTTAAAGGTTAAGTTTTCTAAACAGTTCAAAAAAGCATTATTCGAGTTTAGAGAAACTGAACATATTCTTTAATTATACGTATGTTTAAATGTCAAAAAATTTCAGTTAAATGAAAAATAATATCATACTAATATTCTTGGCCGTTTCTCTAGGCTCTATTGGTCAGAAAGTGACATTAAATGAAAAGTCCGGACAAATAAAAAGAAGTGTCGTGAAAAATAAAAAATCGGTTAATTTATCCAGCTTAGACACTTTAGTAAATAATAAAAAAACTTTAATTACCTCTAATAAAATAATAGATGCAGATGATAATATCTACACTTCTGTAATAATAGGGGTTCAAGAATGGATGTCAGAGAACCTAATTACAACAAAATATGCTGATGGAACTCCAATTCCTAATATAACGGATAGTAACCAATGGAGTAATTTAACCACTGGGGCTTGGAGTTATTATGATAACAATAGCCAAAACGACATTACATATGGTAAGTTGTATAATTGGCATGCCGTCTCAGATTTACGCAATGTTTGCCCATCAGGGTGGCATGTGCCAACAGATGCGGAATGGACTGTGTTAAATGATTTTTTGGCAGTCAATGGGCATAAAGGAAAGGAAGGAACAACTTTAAAATCTACAACAGGTTGGAGTAGAAATAATGGAACAGATGATTATGGATGGTTTGGTCTTCCTGGTGGTTACCGCAATAACGATGGTGTTTTCTACTTTATTGCTAACGTGGGTAGTTGGTGGAGTTCCTCGGAAGGCAAAGCAAATAATTCTTGGTATCGCCTTTTAAACTACAACAACGACAAGGTCTACAGGAACAGCTTCAGTATGAGAAACGGTTTTTCGGTTCGTTGTCTTAGAGATTAATTTTTTTGTTGGTGACTCTGGAATCAAATTTATTTTAATTCAGCCGAACAGATCAAAAATGATGGAATATATTTATTATACTGTTTTAGTAACTTAGTCTAAGTTGTAATTTTCTTAACAAGAGCGTTTCTCTAGTTTGAAATGTTCTCTAAAACTAAAGCATCTTTTCTAATTCAATTATTTGTAAATCTTTAAACTCACCTTGTTTTGTGATTGTTAATTGAATAGCTGTTTGAACAATGTGATTTCCTCTTTTACCAGCGGCACCCGGATTGATGTGTAAGTGATTTAATTTTTTATCGAACATTATTTTTAAAATATGTGAGTGTCCACATATAAAAAGATCAGGTCGTTCCTGTCTAATTAATTCAAGTGCTCTTGGTTTGTATCTACTCGGATAACCTGCGATGTGTGTTATTACTACTTTTCTACCATTTACCGAAAAAACTTGATTTAAAGGGTACTCAGCTTTAACGATATGATCATCGATGTTTCCATGCACTGCAATTAAAGGCTTTATAGCCTCAATATCGTCCATTACTTTTATCTCTCCAATATCACCAGCATGCCATACTTGGTTGGCTGCTTTTATATGCTTTTCCAACCTTGGATCTAAATATGAATGTGTATCAGAAAGAATTAAAATCTTAGCCATTAATCGTTATTTTCAAGAATGTCATAAACTGGACCCCTAAAATATTCATTTAACGGTTTCATACGTTCGAATTTTTTTAAACAATGTTTTTTAAAATCAGGGTGGCAAATCTTCGAGTCAGGAAATTTGTGCAACATTAAAAAGTCTTTTCTCTTTAAATGTTCAACAGCAGGGTGATCTTTGTCAAAGCCTTTTGGAGATCGCATAAGTTTATCTCCCTCTAATTCTCCAAATTCGGCAAGGAAATCTAAATCGTTAATTATTTCTTCAAACTGTTTTGTATTGTGAGCTATTTCACTTCTAATTGATTTTAAAATATCCGGTTGTGGATGATGAATTCCACCACCAACAAAAGTTTCTCCATTAGGTTTAATTTGTAAATAGTATCCTGGATATTCACTTTTACGCCCATCTTTCCCTATTGCAGCTCCAAAACTAGTCTTGTAGGGTTCTTTTTTTTTAGAAAAGCGAACATCTTTAAAAATTCGGAACACTGCATTTTTAGCGTTTACTTCGGTAATAAATGGATCAATATTTTGAAGTTCAGGAATTAAATCATCAATAAAAGCGATGAAATTATCTCTTGCAGCTTCATAAAGTTTACGATTATCGCAAAACCAATCCCTGTTGTTATTGTTAGTTAGGTCCTTAAGAAATTTAACGGTACTTTGTTCAATCATTTCTATGAAGCTTTAAAAGGTGTTCCAAACTAAATTAATACTTTTGTAGAGACGATGATTATTCATTTAAACATAAAAGTGAACGGAAAAGTTCAAGGAGTTGGATACCGAAATTTCGCACAAAGAATGGCTAATGAATTGTCCATAAAAGGATTTTGTAAAAACAAGTCTGACGGTAGCGTTTATATTGAGATTGAAACTACTCAAATGCGCGCCGATCAATATTTAGAATGGTGTTACCGAGGATCTGTAATGGCAAAAGTGTCGAAGATAGATGTTGAACCGGCTTCGGTTGTAGGTTTCAACAATTTTGAAATTAAAAGGTGAGGTATTTAATCAGATTAAAATACAATGGTGAACATTTTCACGGCTGGCAAATTCAACCTAATGCAATTACTGTGCAAGAGGTTTTGGAGCAGAAATTATCGATGGTTTTAACAAAAGAAGTTAAGGTAGTTGGATGTGGAAGAACAGATACAGGTGTTCATGCAAGTGACTATTATGCTCATTTTGATTTGTTAGATTGTAAATATTCATCTCAAAAGTTATTATTTAAAATTAATTGCGTTTTACCTGATACGATTGTTATATCAGAATTACGAATTGTACATCAAAATTTTCATGCTCGATTTACAGCAACTTCAAGAGAGTATAAGTATTATATTACCAAGTTGAAAAATCCATTTAACAAAAACACATGGTGGATTAAGTATGATTTGGATATACATAAAATGAAGCAAGCTGGAAAACTATTGTTGGGTAAAAAAGATTTTTCATCTTTTGCGAAGTTAAATACTGATGTTGCGAATCATATTTGCGAAGTAACACATTTTGATATTAAAGAGGAAGGTAATAATGTCATCATTACAATTTCAGCAAATCGTTTTTTACGAAATATGGTAAGAGCAATTGTAGGAACGTTAGTGAGCGTTGGATTGGGGAAGAAATCAGTAAAAGAGTTTACCGCTGTAATAGATAAAAAAGACAGAAGCGCTGCAGGATTAAGTGCTCCAGCCCATGGATTATTCTTATGTGCAGTAAAATATCCCGAAGCAGAAATGTCAGCGATAAAAAAGATTAAAGAAGAGGAGAGTGGTAGTGAGTAAAGATGTAACGGGTAAAGCAATTGATAGTAAGGTTTTAAAACGTACGATGAAGTATGTAAAACCTTTTCGTTCCGCGTTTTACTCAACGTTATTTCTTACAGTTTTGTTGTCATTAATGGCTCCAATAAGGACTTACTTAATTAAAGTTGCTGTTGACGATAAAATTCAAACTGGTGATACACAAGGATTAAAGGAAATTGTTATTGCATTGGTTTTGCTCTTGATTTTTCATGCCGGATTACAGTTCTTACAAGCTTTTTCAGCGAACTGGCTAGGTCAAAATGTAATCTTAAACATTCGTAAAAAGTTATTTAAGCATGTAGTGTCGTTTAGGTTGAAGTATTTTGATACCACACCCATAGGTTCATTAGTTACTAGAGTAACATCTGATGTTCAAACAATTGCCGAGGTTTTTTCTTCGGGGTTACTCAACATTGTGAGTGATCTTTTACAATTGTCAGTGGTACTAGTATTTATGTTTTATATCAATTGGCATTTAACATTAATCGTTTTAATTCCAGTTCCAATTTTAATTTTTTCAACCATTCTTTTTAAACGCGCTATCAAAACAGCATTCATTGAAGTTAGGAAGCACGTTTCAAAAATAAATACGTTTATTCAGGAACATGTCACGGGAATGAATATTGTTCAAATCTTTAATCGCGAGAAAGAGGAAATGAGTAGGTTTAAAGAAACAAATACACTTCATAGAGATGCATGGCTAAAAACAGTTTGGGCAAATGCAGTGTTTTTTCCTGTAGTGGAGATATTATCAGCAGCTTCAATAGGTTTATTAGTGTGGTGGGGAGCAAGAGGAGTTATTTCAGGATATGCTAAAATTGGAGACATTATGGCATTTATTCTTTTTGTACATATGATTTATAGGCCGATAAGAATGTTGGCTGACCGTTTTAATACGCTACAAATGGGAATGGTTGCGGCAAACCGAGTTTTTAATGTTTTGGATACTGATGAACACATCACAAATGAAGGAAAAGATTCAAGTATTGTTGTTAAAGGACAAATTTCTTTTAACGATGTTTGGTTTGCTTATAAAGAAGGAAATCATGTGTTAAAAGGAGTTTCATTTGACGTAAAGGAAGGCAAGACTTTGGCATTAGTTGGTGCAACAGGTGCAGGTAAGTCTTCGGTAATTAATGTTCTTACTAAGTTTTATGAAATTGATAAGGGATCAATTTGTATTGATAACCTTAATATTAACGACTTTACATTACAACATTTAAGAAAAGTAACAGCTGTTGTTTTACAAGATGTTTTCTTATTTGACGATACAATTTTTAATAATATTACTTTAAGAGATAAAACCATATCAAAAGAGCAAGTAATAGCAGGAGCTAAATTAATTGGAGTTCATAATTTCATTTCAAGTTTGGATGGCAATTACGATTATGAAGTGCGGGAGCGAGGAGCCATTCTATCTGTTGGTCAACGTCAATTATTAGCATTTTTAAGAGCCTACGTTTACAACCCACAAATTTTAATTTTAGATGAAGCTACTTCTTCAATTGATACAGAGTCGGAACAGTTAATTCAAACCGCCATTGAAAAATTAACAGAAGGGAGAACTTCAATTGTCATCGCCCACAGGTTATCTACGATTCAAAATGCTGATCAAATCATCGTGCTCGATAAAGGAGAGAAAATAGAAGAAGGAACACATAAGGAATTGCTCTCTACCGATGGCTATTATAAAAAACTGTACGATTACCAGTTTAAAAGCGCACAAAACGCTTAATATACTTTCACCACAAGTCTTAATCTATTACATTTGTTGCTGTAACAAACTATATTTATGGCTAAATTATTTAAGAAAAACGTAGTTATTGCTTCGTTTTGTATAAGTTCGGTTGCAGCACTTTTCACCTCTTGTGGAAGTGCAGAAGTGCAGCACTCAAATTATATTCCTGCAAATGCGTGTGCTGTATTAAACATTAATACAGAAGAGATTTTTAGTGATGCCTTTTTTGATTTAATTGCAAACAACGATTTAACAGATGATGTGGCGAGTGGGCCATTATCAGATCTTATAAAAAATCCTGCAAATGCGGGAATTCAACGCTTAACTAAATATCATTTATTCGCTACAGGATCCAATTTTATGGATGCGAAGATGGGCGCAATTTTACCCTTAAATGATAGTGAGTTATTTGCTGATTATATTGAGAAGAATTTTGATGTAGAAGTGTTATCTGAAAATGGTTTCCTAATAGCTGATATTACTTTAGAGCATAAAATAGTTTGGAATGAAACTACTGCTATTTACTATTACGGTGCATTTGGAGGTGATTTAATAAAAGAAGCTGAAGGTTTATTCAAACAAGAAGCGGCTAATTCATTAGCGGCTAAAGATTCTACTTTTGCTCATGCTTTAAATAATGACGCACATTTGAACGCATGGTTTAAGAATGATGATTTTGTAAACATGGTTGATTCAGGGTTAGACATGGCTTTTAAATTTAAATTATTCGAAACCTTAAACATTAAAAAAGAAGCTATAAGAGGGGCTAAGTCTCTATTCATGGTTAATTTTAACAATGGAAATATTAAAGTATCTCAACGACAATATTTAACTCCAACCCAAATAAATGTGCACAACGGGTTTGATAAGCCGAATAATATTTCTGGGTTATTGCCAATGGCTTCTAATCAAGATCCATTATTCGCTTCTAGTATTTCATTAAAACCTGAAGGTTTAGTTGATTTTTTAAAAGAGTACAATATCGATAAAGCTTGGGATAAGCAAATGGAAAACTCACCAATTAAATTTAAAATAAACCAATTGTCAGAGTTTTTTGAAGGAGATATACTGGCTTTAGTAAACGGATTTGATGAGGTAGAAAAGAAGATTAATACTACAGATATGGATGATGAAGGTAACGATATTGTTACCCAAAAGACAATTAAGACTAAAACCCCTCAATTATCTATTGGTTTAACAGTGAAAAACCCAACTCGATTGAAAGGAATTTTAAATCTTTTTGCATCAGCATTGCCTAAAGTTGAAGGTTTTTCAAACCTTAACGATGAATTATATTTTGCCCTAAAAGAGGAGCATTTGTTTATAACAACAACTCCTCAGGGCATCACTGCTTTAAATAACCTTACGGGGAAATTAACACCAGAATTAACCAAATTAATTTCAGCTCACCGAACATCAGCATATATAAACATTGGAGGAATTATTAATCAAGGAGATAGTAAAACAGCAGCTTTAGGTTTTATTGAAGGCGTTGGGAATTTAAAAAACATCATTATTTCTGAGAAGGGTGTTGATAAAGATGGAATTGTTAAAGGTGAAACAACTATTAATTTTTCAAATAAGGATAATGGTTTAATTTCTATCATCAAATTATTCCAAGGAATTGGAAAAGCTGTAGGACCTATGGTTTCAGCATTTTTATAAATGGAAATTCACTTAAAAAACATAGCACCAAATCCGTTAATAGGAGCTTTCTCTATTGTTGGAGAGGTTTGGGAGAAAGAGCATCATTTTAAACCTGAGAATTATATTCATATTTTGGCGCCTTCAGGTTCGGGGAAATCTACCTTAATGGGGATTTTGTACGGAATGAGAAACGACTTTAAAGGTGAATTAAGATTACAAGGTGAGTCTGTTCTAAATTTATCACAAGAAGATTGGAGTAAGCTTAGAAGTAATCAAATAGGGATTGTATTTCAAGATCTTCAATTATTGGATGAATTAACAGCAATTGAAAATATTCAAATTAAAAATCAGTTGACCAATAAATATACTCAGGACGAAATAGTTAAAATGGCTAAAAGTCTTGATGTGTATGGGTTGTTAAACAAAAAAGTTGCTCTTTTGTCAAGGGGTGAAAAGCAACGAATAGCAATATTACGCGCTTTATGTATGCCGTTTTCATGGTTGTTACTTGATGAGCCCTTTAGTGCTTTGGATGAAGTGAATACTCAAAAAGCAATTGCTCTAATTAAAGCTGTTACGGCTGAAAACAATGCAGGATTGATATTGTCGAATTTATATTCGGATAGTTATTTTGATTATACTAAAAAGGTTAGAATGGCTTAGTATGAAAGTGAACATTGTTAACATACTATTACAAGGTAAAAGCAAACTGGGCTTGTTAATTGCTGGTTTTGGAATTTTATTAAGTTCTTTTTTGATAGCCTCTGTTTATCAATTATTTAATGACGTTTCTTTTATTCTGGATAAATCAGAAAAAGAAGAAGGGTTTCAATATTTACAAATCTCTAAAGAAGTTGGTGTTTCTACAAGTTTAGGTTTAAGCTCTCCTGATTTTTCGGTGAATGAAATTGCTAGTTTAAGAAAACAAAACTTCATTGAGGATGTTGCAGAATTATGGTCGAATGATTTTAGAGTTTATGGTCGTTTTGCAGGAAATGGATTTGATATGTTTTTCACGTCAGTAAAACCCAATTTTATTGATGCAGACACCGATGATTTTCAATGGGAAAAAGGGCAAGTAGAAATACCTGTTATAATATCCAATCAATTTCTAACCTTATTAAATCATGCTGTTTTGCCCAGTCAGGGTAGACCGCCTATTCCTAAAATAGCGATAAAGCAAGCCACTGTTGATTTACAACTAACAAAGGACGGAAAGCGTTTAAGTTATAAAGCAAGAGTAGTTGGGTTTTCCGATCGTATTTCAAGTGTTTTAGTGCCACGGAACTTCTTGGATTATGCAAATCATGAATTATCAGGAAATACACAAACAAGAGTTTCTATGGTTGTTTTAAAAGTAAAGGATTCAGGGGAGAAGACTCTACGCAGGTATTTAGATCGTAATGATTATGACGTAAATGGTGAGCAATTAGTGGTTCAAAAAAGTAAAACCGTTTTAAAAATTACGCTAGGTGTTGTATTTGTGTTTGGTTTCGTTATTCTAATCCTGAGTATGGCGTTAAGCTTATCTCAAATTAAAGGCTTGATTTATCAAAATAAAGACCGAATTAGAATGCTGATTTTATTGGGTTATTCTCCAACCGGAATCATTAAGTCATTATTAATTTCCATCGCTAAACTACTAGGTGTTATTATTCTTTTAGTACTTCCTGTGATTTGGATTGTTTTCAACTCCGTTCACGCGTTAATGTTAACCTACGCACTAGGTTTGCCACAATTAACAATAGGAGTATGGCTTATTCCAATAAGCATTTCAATGGTTATTCTTTCAGGAATATTTGCTTCAGTAAAAAAGCTAATTAAATAGTTTCTTTACCGTTAGTACAAATCTTTATCTTGTTTTTCACTCCATAATTCAAACGCTTTAAGCGCATTCTTTCTTCCAAGTTGTTTAAAGGGTATTTTCCTTTCTGTCATGGGTACTTTTAGTTCCTTATAAATGAAATCATCATCAAAATTAATGTCGGCAGCATCTTGTTTGGTACAACCATAATAAACCGCTTTTGGTCTTGCCCAATAAATAGCACCCAAACACATCGGACAAGGTTCACAGGAGGTGTAAATAATACAATCGTCTAATTGAAAAGTGTTTAAATTTTTACATGCGTCTCTAATCGCAACTACTTCAGCGTGAGCAGTAGGATCGAAAGTAGAGGTAACCTTATTATTTCCTTTTCCTACGATTAGCCCATTTTTCACAACCACAGCACCAAAAGGTCCACCTTCATTATTCAGCATTCCTTTAATTGAAAGTTCAACTGCTTCGTTCATAAATTTTTCGTCCATCTTATTTTTCTTTAGAAATATCAGTAAAAGCCTTAATAAAAACTTCAGTTTCTTGTGCGCCTTGAATTAAAAATTGGTCGTTAATAATAAAACTCGGTACAGAGTTAATCCCAGCTTTTTTAATGCTGTTTTGTCTTTCCTCAACCTGTTTCGTATTGTTGGTGTTATTAAATTGCGCAATAATCTCATCTGAAATCTGCGCTTCTTTGGCAATTTTAATGAGGTTATCCTTAATACCAACGTGAATGTTATGGGTAAAGTAAGCTTTTAATAAAGCCTCTTTAAGTTTTGATTTTTCTTGTGAATTGGTAACAAACTCCAGTAATTGATGCGCCATTAAAGTATTGGCTGTGAAGTTTATATTTTTAAAATTCATTTCTATACCTAAATCGTGCGCAACAGCTTCAACTTTGCTACTCATTTGTTCAACGTGATCAGCCGAACCATATTTTTCAGCTAAGTAATCAAACAGATGTTGGTTTGAATTTTCACTTCCAGGATTTAATTCAAAAGGAATATAATCAACTTTAAAATCTATTTCGTTTTCTAATTGTTCAATTGCAAGTTCCAATCTTCTTTTTCCAATATAACACCAAGGGCATACAACATCAGAAACAATATCAACCTTAATTTGATTTTTCATATTTAAAGTTAAAGTTCTCAATTCAATGATTGAAGAGGGTAAGTTAATTATTATTGATTTACAGATAAGAGCTCTGAAAATATATTTAATCTTTCTTTTATCGATTTGCAAATCTTTCCAGTCATTCCTGTTTTAGGGAATAACACACATAAAATTTTAAATTAATGTATTTGCTTTTTAGCTATTTTAAATCCAATAGAAGCGTGTTTTTTTGCTTGATTATAATCTTGTGTTATTACTTTCGAAGTTGTTATTATGGAGTATGCATCCTTTACTTTCTTGTGAAATAATCAATTACTTCTTTAACTCGTGAAAATGGAAAACAAAATCTCTTGCAGTGTTTTCAGTGACGTTTACAACAGTAAGAACTAATTTATCGTCTCTTATAATTCCGTCCATTTTAACTTTAGAATATTCATTTTTAGCTTTAACTCTAAGGCTACAACTACGATTATTTATAAAGTATTTTCCAAATAGTATTCCGGCACCTAGCTTTTTATTAACAAATTTAGAAGCCAACTCAACATCCTTTACCGAACTCGTTGTTACAACTGTGTCGTTTTCATGAAAGTGAATATAAATATTTGCTTCTTTATCTAAGTTTGCATAGTAAACACCGTTTGTTTTGACTTCGCAATCAAAAGTATTGGGAGCTATATTTGATGAATCTGTTTGTGCAAAAGTAGATATACTGAGTATCAACAGTAACAAAATGAAAGGTGTGATTTTCATGGCGTTTATACGTTTTAAGGTTCATTTTGTTTCATCATTTATTTTTTTCCGTTGAGCATACAAATAAAACCGTTCGTTAAATATTACTATTATCTATTTGATTTAAATGTTTCCTTTAAAATTGTAGCCTAATTTTATCAAAATGAATATTAAAAAAAGTCTATTCTATTTTTTCATATGTTTTAACCTAATTGTTTATGCGCAAGATTTTACACAAAATGTAAAAGGAAAAGTTGTCGATTCAGAATCGAAATTAGAAATTCCAGGAGTAATGGTTCAGCTTTTATCAGGTGATTCATCAAATATAGTTTTTACAGACATTTTTGGATATTTCACCTTAAAAAACGTTCCGGTAGGAAGGGTAGATATTCGATTTACTTTTATGGGATATAGCCCTGTTTTGAAAAGAAGTTTAATTGTTAATTCGGGAAAGGAATTAATTGTTGATGTTGCCTTGGAGGAAGCTGTGACTAGTTTAGAGGCTGTTAAAATAGCGGTTGTAGATAATAGATTGAAGGCAAATAATGAAGCAATTGTAGCAAGCAATATAAAACTAAATCCAAAGCAAACACAAAAATTTGCAGGGACCAATCAGGATGTTTCAAGAATGGCATCTAATTATGCTGGAGTTGTTCCATCAGGAGATCAACGAAATGATATTATTGTAAGAGGGAATTCTCCACTTGGGATTATTTGGACATTAGATGGAGTAAATATACCTAACCCTAATCACTTCGGCTCAATGGGTGCAACAGGAGGACCTATTTCGATTTTAAACAACAACAACTTATCGGGATCCGACTTTTTAACGGGAGCATTTCCTGCAGAATATGGAAATGGAATAGCGGGAGCATTTGATTTAAAAATGAGAAGTGGAAATAAAGATAAGTTTGAATTTACAGGTCAAATGGGTTTTAATGGATTGGAAGTTGGGCTGGAAGGCCCATTGAGTAAAAAGAACAAAGCTTCTTATGTGTTGAATTACAGGTACTCAACACTTGGCATTTTTAATGCGATGGGAATAAGTTTTGGAGTGCCTGCTGTACCGCAATATCAAGATGTCGCTTTTAAAATTGATTTACCTACAAAAGGAAAATTTGGACGGTTTCAGCTTTTTGGTATTGGAGGGGTGAGTTTTATTGAATTACTGGATAGCCAAAAAGAGGATGACGATTGGACGTTTACATCATCTGGAACTGATGTTCGATTTGGAACAAATGTAGGCGTAGTAGGTTTGAATCATCGAAAGTTTTTAAACAATAAAACATATTGGAGTAACACGGTTTCTGTTACTTCTACTCAAAATGATATTACTTCAGATTCGTTAGAGTCGGTTACCCTATTGCCATTTAGAACCTATAAAAACCTATCCACTCAAATAAGTTATGCTTTAAATTCAGTTTTAAACTCTAAAATAAATTCTAAAAAAACAATTAAAATGGGTGTGAATACCGAGTTAATCGGTGCCGACTTTAAAGAAGAGTTTTATTCGAATAATCGTTCAGAATGGTTGCCTATTGTTGATTTTAAAGGAAGCACTGTGTTGGTTCAATCATTTTTTCAATACAGGTATAAACCAACTGAGAAGTTGGTTGTAAATACAGGGATTCATCATCAAATATTAACACTTAATAATTCGCAAGCAATCGAACCTAGATTAGGACTGAAGTACCGTTTTTCTAAAAAGCAATCGTTTACATTGGCCTCTGGATTACATTCTCAGATAAACCCACTAAGGGTTTACTTTTTAGAAACTAATTATGTTGATGGTTCGAGTGAAAAAACAAACGAAGATTTGGGGTTAAACAAAAGTGTACATGGCGTGGTTGGTTATAATTATATGATTAATCCCAACTTAAGGTTTAAAACAGAGGCTTATTACCAGTCCGTTTATAATACCCCTACAAAAGAATACTCTTATTACTCGTTAGCTAATGTTGGAGGGGATTTTGTTTTTCAAGATGAGGACAGTTTAGTAAATAAAGGGAAAGGAACAAATTATGGTATTGAGGTGACCTTGGAAAAGATGTATTCAAAAGGATATTACTTTTTAATCAACACTTCGATATACGACTCTAAATATCAAGGTGGAGATGCTGTTATTAGGAATACAACATTTAATGGGAAATACACGGCTAATCTATTGGGAGGTTATGAAGTAAAAATAACCAAGAGATCTGTGTTAACAATAGATTTTAAATTAGCCATTGCCGGAGGAAAACGTTATTTAGCGTTGGACTTGGAAGAATCTAAACTTCAAAAGAAAACAGTTTTTGATGAATCGTCAATTTACGAATCGAAATTTGACGATTATTATAGAGCTGATTTGAAACTAGGATTTAGATTGAACCATAAAAAAGTAACACAAGAATGGGCATTGGATATTCAGAATATTACAAATAAGAAAAACATCTTTAGAGAAGTTTTTGATGAAGGTAGTGGAGATTTGATTTATGAATATCAATTAGGGTTTTTTCCATTAGGCTATTATAAAATCATATTTTAAAAATGGAAGAAGAAGCTTTATAAACTTCAAACATGGTTTAATTTCCGTTATTTTCTTATGTGCATCTAAAATTTTGGGTGATTCCCTTTTTGTGTTACCGTTTATGTTTTGTAGGTTTTCTTCCAATTGTATTTTTATGATAAATAAATTGCAGGAAGTACATTGTAAATTAACGGAGCGATATTGGAGGTGATTCCAGTATCGTTTTCCGTTTATTTTGGTTTGTACGTTAAAATCCAAATGTCTTCTTTTTTGGAAACGTTTAATGAACATCTTAAATAATTTATTTTACGGGTATTTGGGTGGTTTTAGAGAGAGAGGAAACAAGATGAAAAACAATTACACGTTAAAAACGTTTTTTATAAATTCACTTTTAATACATAAGTATCAGTAAATAAGTGAAATAA
>Ga0209666_1000244_pt1 | contig 42311 bp, 35 predicted proteins | sample SaaInlV_125m_DNA_FD_184679 | JGI IMG/M metagenome (GOLD analysis project Ga0209666, IMG submission 184679) | Marine microbial communities from expanding oxygen minimum zones in the Saanich Inlet - Saanich Inlet SI037_S3LV_10m_DNA (SPAdes)... | ecosystem: Environmental > Aquatic > Marine >...
CAACGAAAGACTTACATACAGCGCGCGAAAAGACTGAGAACCGAGAACCGAGAACTGCGCGCGCGCGAAAAGGGAACGGGGACGCGGGGCTAGGCGATGAAAGGGATCATGGCGCGGATGCGGTCGGGGAACGCGCGCGCGCCGAAGCGGCGGCGATAGTACGCCCTCGTGGCGACGGCGCGAGGAAAGAGGTTGGCGAAGGTCCAAAACGCGAACACCGCGGTGGATCTCGCGGGGGCGGTGAGAATCGCGAAACCGATCCACTCGATCGACTCGCCGAGATAGTGCGGACAGGCGACGAGATTGAATAGGCCGCCGGTCGGGACGACGTACGCGCCGGACGCGCGCCGAGCGCGCAGTCGCGCGAGGAGGGTGTCGTGCCAGATGTTTAACGCCGCTCCGCACGCCATGATGACCGCGCCGGCGATGATTTGCGCGTCGTTCGGCTTCGCCGACCCGTGCGCGAGCTCGGCGCCTATTAACGCGCCGTTGATGACGTTGAAACCGACGGCGGCGCACACGGTGGCCGCCGTGGTGCGACTCATGCGACGCGTCGCGGGATATATCAACGCGCGATAGACGTAATGCGCGGTGAACACCCACGGTAACGCTCGAGCATACCCACTAGCGGGCGTGCGATGGGTCAAATCGTCGAAGATGGCGTCACCGCGCGTGTGCCCGAGCCAAAAGAAGATGGGCGAGACGACCTCTTGCGTCGCCCAGCCGACGTTGCCGTCGATGAACGGTCCCCATCCCGCGCGAACGAACTTCCCGTAGGGCGCCGTCGCGGTGAAAAGGAACGGGAACGTCGCCACCGCGACGGCGAACCAAGCGGTGAGCAGCGAGGCGTGGGTGATCATGACCGCCGACGAGTCGACGAGTGCGGCGCTCGGCGGGACGCCCCGCTCAACCGGGACGCGCCCAAAAGCTCAGAGCGCGTGTAAAACGCCCGCTTCGTGCTCTCCACGTTGATCGTCTTTTTCCACGCCTCCAAGATGTCGCGATAGACGAGGTATGCGAGCGGTAAGACGCTCAGGACGGTCACCGCCGCCAGGAGCGCGTCGTCCTCCTTGGCGAGCGCGGCGCAACACGGCTCTTGAATCGGGTTCCAGTACACGCGCGGCGCGGAGAGATCGATGGAGACTTGGTGCTGCACGCTCGCACGCATCAGCGCCCCCTCGCTCAGCGCGTGTTTACGCTCGAATGACTGCTGAAAATCCAAATGCAAAAAATGCAGCTCCGTCGCGCCGGCGTCGAGCGCGTCGAGCGGCGCTCGCAAGCACTTGCGCAAAGGACGCAGCCCGTACCACCCGCGGCGCGCGTCGTAATCGCCTTCGTACGCCTGGGTGCAATTCCTGTGCCCCGCCCAATCGTTATCGCACACGTACCACAGCGGCACCGCGTTCGCGCGCGTCCATCCGTCGTACGTCACCGGCACCGCGCAAACCGTCCCCGTCGCCTCCGCCCCAGCCTTGTACATGTATTTCTCATCCTCCGCGGGCAGCGCGGCGTGATGCTCTCCCATCAAATCAAACCTAAAGTGCGCGCGCGCCAGTCCCACGACCGATATCGCGTCCGCGCTCGCCGCGTCCGCGCTCATCGCGTTCGTCCGCTCGCCGTCCAGCGTCGTCGCCCCCCGTCTCCACGCGCTCAGCGCGCTCGTCGCCGTCAGCGCCGCCGGCAGCACGCTCAGCGCCATCCCGATCACCAAATCTTTCACCGCCCTGATCGGTCCTCGCGCCGCGACGCGAGCCGCGCCCATCGCGCACGCGCCGCACGCCGCCAAACCGCCGCCGTACGCGCCCGCCGCGCACCCGCACGCCGCCGCCGGCGCGCGCACCGCGAGCCATCCCGCGCCGAACCCGACGAGCTTCGTCGCGCCGCGCTCGAACGCGCCCAGGCGATCGAGCGCGCGCGCGATCGCGCGTCCGATCGCGCGCCGCGCGGCGTCGACGCGCGCCGCGGTCGTTCGAGCCGCGGGCGCGCCTTCGTCGAGTCGTCGCCTCGCGACGCGCGCGCGTCGCGCGTCGTCGCGCCCGCGCGTCCGGCGCGCGTCGTCATCCGCGTCGCCGTCGTCGTCGCGCGCGTCGCGTCGCGCGCGCGCCCGCATGGTGGTGTCGCGGTGTAACGGTCAGACGCCGACGCGCGATGCCGCGCCGCGGCGTCCTCGCGCGCGTCTCGCTCGCCGGCGCGGCGCGATGCGTCGCCGCGCCGCTGTCGCAGGCGCTCCAGCTCGCGCTCGTGGGCGCGCGCGCGTCGAGCGACGCGCAGGCGGCGTTCGGCGTCGCGCACGCGGTGGCGCGGCTGAGCGCGGGCGCGCTCAACTTTCTCGCCGACGGCGTCGCGGCCGAGGTCGGCGCGCGCGCGGGCGCGAACGATCGCGAGCGCGCGCGCGCGTGCGCGGCGCTGGCGATGGCGCTGGCGCTGGTGAGCGGGACGGCGAGCGCGAGCGCGTGCGCGGCGACGCTGACGCCGAGCGCGCGAGGCGCGTTTCGGTTGACGCCGGAAGTCGCGGCGCTGGCGAACGAGATGTTCCCGTGGGTTCTGGGCGCGACGCCGTTCGCGATGGCGTTCGCGAGCGCGATGGGGACGGTGTGCGGGATCGGTAGGGTGGAGACGGCGACGCGGTGGTCGGCGGGAAAGGCGGCGGCGGACGCGGCGGCGACGCTCGCGGCGCTGGGGCTGGGGAGGGGAGACGCGGCGAAGATGCGGTGGATCGGCGTCGGAACGTTCGCGGTGAGCGTCGCGCAGGCGGGATTGGGGTGGTGGTTGGTGTCGACGACGACGCCGCGAGGTTGGGACGAGCCGCTCGCGCCGCGAGCGACGGCGGCGAGACGGTTGGGCGCGCGGGAGACGTTTGGATTTTTGGCGAACGGCGCGAGCATGGTGGCGCGGTCGATTTTGTTGCAGAGCTCGTTCTTCGTCGCGGTGGTCGTCGCCGCGAGGAACTTGGAGCCGAGCGGATTGGCGGCGCACCACATCGTCGTGTCGCTGTGGATGGTGTGCTCGTACGTCGTCGACGGATTCGCGACGTGCGCGACGGTGATCGGGTCGCGTTTGTTCGGCGCCGGTCGAAAGGATGAGCTCGTGCGATTGTCGCACACGCTCGTCGCGTGGGGCGTCGTCACCGGATTCGTGTTCAGCGCCGCGCTCGTGGCGGGCGAATCGGCGATTCCGAGCGTGTTCACGCGCGACGCGAAAACGAAAGAGGCGCTGCTCGGCTCGGGGGTGTGGCGAGTGCTCGTGCTCGCGCAGCCGATCAACGCGGCGGTTTTCGTGTACGACGGATTCATCTACGCCACGCACAGTTTCTCGTTCGTTCGCGAAGTCATGGCCACCGGGGTTGGTTTGGTTTTCTTGCCGACGCTGTATCTCGCGAATCGCCCGCTGGTAAGTCTGAAGGGCATTTGGACGGCGAAGTTGGCGCTGAACGCGTGGCGCGTGGCGTGGCTCGCTGGACGCGTGCACGTGTGGTTGCCTCGACAAGAGATGTCGCCTCGCGATGACAACGGCGAGAACGAGAGTGAGAGTGATTCTGACGACGACGAAGAGGCGGCGCACTACGAGCCGTTGTTGCCAGGGAACGAGAGCGAAGAAGACGTCGAGTCAGTCACGCCGCAGACGAACGACGTGCAGTACGAATCGTCGCTCAAGCCGTCGAAGATTAAGGCGAAGGGTCTGTCGCCGATTCGCACGCCCGAGCTCGCCATGGCGCGGGCGTCTAGTTTGCGAGCGAGCGCCGGCGAATTCGCGCCGTCATCGAGTGTATTGTAGGATCAATTAGCCGCTAAAAATGATCATGACAACGTCTACTCCCCCTCCCAGTCAAAGTCTGAGCCGCTGTCGTCCTCTGCGGCGTCGGCGACGGCTTTGGCTTGGCGCCGCGCGCGTTTCTTCGCCGCGCGCGCGTCGCTTGGATTGTATTGTCCCTCGTTCCCGTAGAGGACTTTTTGTCGGGCCGAAGACGCCTTCGCGGCTGTTTTAGCGCGCGCGTGTTCGAGCGCGCGCTGAGTGCGACCAGCCTCGGAATCATCTCGCGCGCGGATGACTTGCACCGGAGCGTCATTCTCCATGTCGTCGGCTTCGTCCTCGTCCATTTCGGCTTCGTCTTCGCTCAAGTCGTGCGCCTCGATGAGGCCGTTGCCGAGCGACTGCACGGGCATGAAATCGTCCTCGTCCTCGTTTTCAGGCAAACCCGCGATAACGGTGGACTGTTCGGCGGCGAAAACTTTGTCGGCGTCGAACTCTGCGCTCCAATTGCCGACGATTTCCGCGCCGGCGTGTTCCTTATTCTCCTCGCGCTTCGGTGGCGAGGTGAAGTACGGAATGCGTCCGTTGTTCCAGTCCGTGAGCACGACGCGCGCCGCCGCCTTCAGGTCCGGGATCCCGCCCTTCTTCAACTTACCTTGTAACCGCGCGACCTGACGTAAAAAGTCGTCGACATCGCCGAACCTTCCAGTTTTGTACATGAGCATGAGTTGTTGCGCCGGACATCGACGAGTGATTTCGTGCACCGGAGCGATTGGGTCGTCAATGCGTTCAACCTTGATGCAGTTGCGCAACGCGGCGGCGCCCGCGGACTCACCGAGCGCGCTCGCAAAGACAACACCGGGAGAGTCGATCAACTTGACGTGCTTGTCGAGTTTGATCTCCTTCAAAACCTTGGTCATCCCCGGCGTGTTACCCACCGCCGCCGCGGTTCGACTTCGCTTCAACGAGTTGATGAGACTCGATTTACCGACGTTCGGGAACCCGACGATCCCGACCGTGATCGCCGTCTTGATGTTCTTGTTGCGCGCGTAGTTCTTCAACATCTCCAACACACTCTCCGCGCCCAAAGAGTCCGCACCACCGAGCGCGTTTCCGGACGATTTAAAGTTTGCGTTTCTCGCGCCCAACTTTCCGCTCCCGCCAGACGTCGCGCACTTGAACGCCACCGTCGGTAGTTCCTCGCGGAAATACGTCAACCACGCCAATACATTCTCCTTCGGCACTAAATCAATCTTATTCAGCAGTAAAATCATGCGCTTATCCGGATTCATCCTCCGCACGAACCGCTCGACCTCTGGCGATCGACACGACAACGGATCCCGCGCGTCCAAAACCTGTATGATGACATCCGAAAGCTCCACAACCTTAACAAACTCCTTATAATACGCCCGTCGACTCGAATCTTGATCTTCATCCTCCCTCTCGAGCTCTTCCGCCAACTTCGCCTTCTTCTTCTCTTCATAATTCGTTTCTTTTCGATCCGCGATCGCTCGCAGTTCCTCCAGCGTCGGCGCCGGCGCCCCCGACTCCATCATCTCCTTCGCGATTCTCTTATTCTCCGTCCGTCGCGCCCGTTTCGCCTCCATCAGTTCCTCCTTCTTCATCTCAATTTTCTCGTGTTCGTGATCAATCTCCCTCATCAACTCATCCTTGTACGGCCACGCGTTCGGCACCCCCGGATCCTTCGGCCCCTTCTTCTTGATGCCCAATCGCTTCAACCGGTTCTCCTCCTTCCGCTTCTTCTTGTGATGCTCCTTCACCTTGCGAATCACCTTGTACTTTTGTTTCAGCGTCGTGCGCTTCGACTTCGACTTCGTGCTCTTCTTCGGCATGGTCGCGCGTCGTCGTCGGGCGTCGGCGTCGAGAGCGTCGCCGCGTCGGCGTCTTCGCGCGCGTCGCGCGTCGGCGACGTCGCGTCGACGACGCGCGACGGACGAGCGTTCGCGCGCGCGCGCTTTCGAGCCTCGGTCGCGTCGTCGTGCGCGCGCGCGCGCGTGACGTCGAGAACCGCGCGCGATTGTGTCGCGTCGCGTGGCGGCGGCGGCGGCGCGAATACGAATCGCCGCACACCCGCGCGCGCGCGCCCGACGCGCGCGCGCGCGCGCGAACCGAGGGCGACGATGAAGTACCCGCGAATCGCGCTGTTCGCGCTCGCGTTCGTCGCGTCCTCGCTCGTCGCGGGTACCGTGTACGGATGGCCGCCGCTGCGCGCGCTTTTACTGCGCGAGCGCGGCGAGCTGAGCGAGAAACGCCTCGCGCGACACTTCACCGCGGGGTCGTGGAGCGTTCAGGGCGGTCGGTTCGTCGCGGGCGTGTCGCGGGACCGCGTGGGGACGCGGTTCACGTGCTGCGCGTGCCTGGCGTTCGTCGTCGGCGGCGCGCTGGCGCTCGGCGCGAGCGAGGCGACGAACGACGCGGCGCTGACGCTGGGGATGTTTGGATTGGGGTTAGGGAGCGGAGTGCAGTTGTGCGTGCAGCCGGTGGCGGCGTTGTTTCCGGAAAGCGCGAGCACGGTGATGTCGTCGCTGAGCGGAGCGTTTCAGGTGAGCGGCGTGGTATTTTTGGCGTTGACGGCGGGCGACGATCGAGAAGTTGGGTTTTACGCGTTCGCGGCGTGCGCGGCGGTGTTGTTCGCGGCGTGTTTAGTGATGTTGCCCAAGGGACAGGACTTTCACGAGACGGCGAACGTGGATTTCGACGACGGCGGCGACGGCGGCGACGGCGGCGACGGCGCGGAGTTGACTTCGCCGTCGCGGCGAGATTTACACGCGCGGTCGGAAGGTTTAGCGAATGGGTTCAGTCGAAGCGAGCAAATACGATCGGTAGAGTACATCGGACTCGTCGGGTGGTTCACCGTCGTCGTGTGTCCGCTACAGTTTTACATATCCGCCATAGGGTACCAACTCGAACTCAAGGGCGACGCCGCGGGCGAATACTCGAGCATCTTCTCCGCCGCGTACGGTTCGGTGGCGATATTCGCCGCCTACGGCGGTCGCGTGGCGGATGCGATCGGTTGTGGGGCGTGTCAGGCGTTCGCGACGATCTCCACTGCGATCTCGTTCGCGCTGCTGACGCTTCCGAAGAGCGCGGGTTTGGGAGTGCACGTTCTCGGCATGACGCTCTATTCGTTGGGCCGACTGTTTGTGTTCGCGATGTACTTTAGCAACATCGGTCGACGCTTCGGATTCGAGCACTACGGTACGCTCTGCGGTCTTGGACTTTTGATATCCGCGGTGTGGAGCTTGTTGCAGTACCCTATGCTCGCCTGGGCGGTGGACTCGAACGACGCGACGGGGGCGAATTTGTTGGCGTGCGCGATGCTTTGCGCCACCATACCGTACACCGTGTGGCTGGGGAAGCGCGAAAAATTAGAACGAGAAGAAAAGATACGGCAGTCGAGCGAGCGCTCGACGACGTAGGCGCGCGCGCGTGTGTTGATGATATTCATGATTGTAAATTTATCGAAGCGATTCTTTCTACAACGCGACCAGACGCCGTGGCTGCGCTTGCGGCGAAACGACGTGAATCCGCGTCGGGTTCGCGCCTTGCACGTCCACGATGATGTATTGAAACTCCCACTTCCCCGTCGACTCGTCTAAGCCCGCCTCAGCGTGCACCACGGCGCTTCCTCTCGCGCCGCGCGCGTGAAACTGCACGCGCAACCGCTCGCGTCCTCTCTCATCGATCACCACTCTGTGCGCGATCCTGTGTCTCGCGCTCCGACTGCGGCTTTCGCTCCCATATCCCGTCATCGGCGATCCAAGCGCGACGGTGACGCGCACGTCATCGTGTAATTTATCCATAGCCGCGTTGAACACCTTTTGCTCTCGCGGCGTCACCAACAACTCCGACGCCCCGTACCACACCGCTCCCGCCGCGATCCCGAGCCCGATCAGCCCCACCGCGCCGTACGACGCGCCCTCGACCACGCTCACCGGCTTCTCCGGGATCCACTTATCGGTGATTTCGTCGTACCGTCCGCTCTCCGGCGTCGACGCCAGGTCGCCGCGCGTCCCGCTCGCCGCCTCATCCGCGCTCGAGCTCGACTTCGTCCCTCGTCGCGTCGCGTACGCGCGATCGCGCGACATCGCATCGCGCGCGAGACGCGCGCGCGTCGGTCCGGCGACCGTCGCGCGCGCCGTCGTCGCCGCGGTCGCGCCGCATCGTTGTCCCGACATCGTCATCAACTTCATCGACCCCGCGCGCGCCTCGTGCGTCGCCAGAGTCGCCAACGCGCCGAGCGCGCGCTTCGCGGACATCGCGATCGACGTCGTCGACGCGCTTCGAGGCGACGCGCGACGGGCGCGCGGACGCACGCGCGGCGCGAAGTGCGGATTCCGGAATCGCGTCAAAAAGCGACGCGCGCGAACGACGAGGCGGCGACGCGCGACGCGCGCCATGTTCCTCCGCGACGCGGCGAAGAAGCTCGAACGAGAGAACGCGCGCGAACAGGGAAGGCTGCGGGACAAGATCGCGGTCGAGCGCGCGGAAAACGCGCGGAAAGAAGCGTTACGAAAACAGCTCGACGATGAAAAAATGCGCGCGAGAGCGCGAGAGCGCGAACAGCGGCGCGCCGAGGAGGCGATGATGGTGCAAAACGAAGGCGTGTCGTACGACGCGCGCTTGTTCGCGCAATCGAGCGATGCGGCGAGGAGGCGGGGGATTCGCGCGCGGGGCGAGGACAAGGCGCAACTGCCGGCGAGCGCGGCGGCGAGCGTGGGGGCGAATCGAAGCGGACGCGCGCACTTTTGCGTGTCGAGAGGAGAGAGGAAGACGCACGTTGGGGTGTTGGATTACGGGAGCGTGGATTCGGGGACGATCGGGCTGCCGGAGCCGGTGATGCGGACGCTCGGGTTGACGGGGGACGCGGCGCGCGAGGACGGCGCGGACGCCGACGCGAGACTGGTGCGAGTGACGTACGCGGCGCTACCGCTTGGGACGAAGATGACGCTGAAACCTCGTATGAATGATTTCGCGCGGGATTTCGTGGATCAGGACGTGCGCGAGGTGCTGGAGCGCGTGATGATGGGGCGAAGCGCGGCGACGGTGGGCGACGAAGTCGTCGTCGCGTCGACGACGGATCCGAGCAAGACGTACGAGCTCAAGGTGACGGCGGTGGAACCGGACGACGGTTTCGGCGCGGTGTCTTTACTCGAGACCGACGTAGAGGTCGAGCTCGAACCGAGCGAGGAGTACGAGCGCGTGATGGATGAGATCGCCGCTCGCGAGCGCCGGCGCAAGGAGGAATTCTTAAAGGCGAAAGAGGCGCTCGCCGAGCGCGAGCGAGCTAAATTAGCCGAACAAGAGGCGTTCGAGACTCGTAAAGCGACTTTGCGCGCGTCCATAGCGCCCGAGCCGAGCGCCGCGCGCGGAACGCCGGGCGTAGTGGCGCTTCGATTTAGTTTGCCGAACGGCGCGGTGAAGACGCGCAAGTTCGACGCGAACGCGTCTACGATTCGCGACGTGTTCGATTACGCGCGCAGTTTAGACGACGCGGTGTTGTCGATGCCCACGTTCGAGCTCACCACGCGCGCCGGGGAAGTCGTGTTGCGGGAAGACGGCGGCGACGCGCCCGCGCTCGCGGCGCTCGACGCGCAAACGTTCTTCGTGCGCGCGTCGTCTTAGAGAAAGTCGCCCGCCGACGCTGTTGTTTGTACAAATTACGCTAAAATCTAGTGGCGACGGTAGATTTACCAGAATCCCCAGTCCTCGTCTTTCGGGTACACGATCAACGGTTTGAGCGCCGAGCACCCGCGCGACACGCGAAGATGTCTTTGCATGCACCCCGCCCGTCGCGTCTCGAACCCGCGCCCGTGATTCATGTACACGAACCGCTCGTGATACCCCTTGTTGTGCGGCCCGTTCACGCAACACGTCGGATCGGCGCCGTCGCATCGGTAATAAACGATCGGTTCGTTCTTTATCACGCCCTTCCCCTCCTGAAACGCCAACGCGAACAAAATCGCCGTCGAAAACGCGAGCGTCGACGTCACCGTCAATCCCACCCCGATCGTCAGCGTCAACAGCCCGCTCTTCGCCGGCGCCCCGCTCGCCCCCACCAGCGCGTCTCCCGGCACCGCCAGCGCGTTTATCCAATCCCCCGCGTGCACCGTCGCCTCGAAGCACCCCGCCGTCGCCGCCAAGCACGCCGCGCCCGCCGCCGCGATCGGTCCCGCCTTTCGATGAAACGGCCGTCGTCCCCCGATCGCCGCCGCGCGCGCCTCCGCGCGCGCCCGCTTCTCCGCCGCCGCTTCTTCGCGCGCCGCCGCCTCGCGGTCCTCGTCCGCGCGCTTCCGCGCCTCGACCGTCGCCCTGACGTTTCGCCGCGTCACCGCCGCCTTCGCGTCCGCCGCCGCGCGCGCCGACGCGCGCACGAGCTCGTCCGACCGCGCGTCGTTCGGCGTCGCCATGCGCGTCGTCGTCCGCGCGCCGCGGCGCGATCCGACCGCGCGTCGCGCCGCGACGACGACGCGCGCGCTCGACATCGCGTCGCGCGCTGCCGTCGCGTCGCCGTCGACGCGCAAGCTGGACCGCCCGTACCCGGTCGACGCGTTCGACGGCGTCGTCGCGCACGCCGCGGGCGATGCCGTCGAGCGCGCGCGAGCGCTCGCGACGCTCCATCGCGTCGCGAGGCGCGCGCACGGTCTCATGAAGCGTCGCGGATGGCGCGTCGGCGAGCTCACCGAGCTCCCGCCGGCGCCGCCGGGCGAGATCGCGCTCTGGGGGGACAATCTCGACCGAGGCAGGCGCGTGCGGGTGCTGGTGCGACAGCGACGAGGGCGCGGCGAGGCGGCGTATCGATGGATCGACGAGGAGCGGGTGTTCGCGGTGATGCTGCACGAGCTGACGCACGTGGAGATCGGACCGCACGACGCGACGTTCTACGCGCTGCTGCGAACGCTCGAGCGCGAGGCGGCGGTGATGATGGCGAGCGATTTCGTGGTGTGCGGACGGTGCGTGGGCGGGGACGGTGGCGCGAGACGCGCGCGGTCGCCGCGGACGAACGCGCGAGACGCGGCGGCGAGACGCGCGCGACTCGCCGAGGTCGGTCTGCGCGGCGGCGGACGGCGATTGGGAGGGACGGCGCGTGATGAGAGTCGATTGTTGGCGGCGCCTGGGGGGGACGATGCGGTGGTGGTGTTGGACGCGGAGGCGGACGACGACGCGCCCATCGTTCTCGACTGAGAAGAAGGCCGAGGCGGCGTCTGTACCATCGCGATAGCGGCACGATGGCGTCACGATGGCGCCGTAAAACTGTAAAATAAAAAACGCGTTCGCCAGGATTCGAACCTGGGCGTGCAGAGCACACTCACTCACTGCTCTTCGGATCAATAGCAGGCGAGCACCTTAAAACCACTCGGTCACGAACGCTCTGGGTTGTCTGTGTCCATTCGCTTCCTTCGCCGCGGAGACGCCAGAGCGAGGCGCTTCCTTCGCCGCGGAGACGGAGAAACACTCGGTCACAACCGCACGATTATATGGTGTTAAAACCGCTAAATTTCGAGGAGGCCATCGATTCTACGGCACGCGCGCAAGGTTACGGTTTTTTCGATCGCGCGATCGACGCGTCGCGCGCGATCGACGCGTTAATCAAGGTTGTTCATCGAGGCGACGACGCGTTATCAAAGCCGTCTCGCGCGGACGAACGCTTAATTAAGCCGTCTCGCGCGGACGAACGCTTAATTAAGCCTCTCGAAACTCGAATCGTTTTCTGTGTATTCCACACGAAAAACCCCCATGCGCACGACCCACGGGCGTCGACGTTGTCCAGCCCGCGCGAACGCACGCGCGCGCGACCCGTCGTCCGTCGTCCGTCGCCGAGCGCGAACGCCGCACTCGTCGACATGGCGGCGTCGCCGACGGGCGCGGCGCTCGCGCGCGCCGAGGCGATGGACGCCGAGGAGCGACACGCGCGCGCGGTGGCGCGACAGCTCCTGGGACAGCTCGAGGCGAGACGCGCGATGGCTTTGAATTCGACGACGTCGGCGTCGAAGACGACGGCGAAGACGACGGCGAAGACGACGGCGAAGACGAGACCGCGGGACGCGCGCGACGCGCTCGCGGCGAACGATGAGAACGCGTCGTCGTCGCGCGCGTCGGACGCGAAGGCGATGGACGCGCTGCGAGGACGGTGCGCGAGGCTGACGCGCGAGCGCGACGAGGCGAGACGGTCTCGCGCGGACCTCGCGCGCAAGTGCGAGCGGTTGCTCGGCAGGGCGAAGACGCAGGACGTGGAGTTACACAAGCTGCGACGGCTGTTGGGGACGACGCGCGCGACGCGCGGCGCGGCGCGGCGGTCGGCGCCGGCGGCGACGCGCGGCGACGGTTCGCCCGAAGTCGTGTCGTTCGAGTATCACGTCGCGTCGCTCGCGGCGTTCGAACAAAAAGTCGAATCGTTGATCGAGGAAATCGAGCGTCTGCGCGCCGCCGACGCGAGGCGCGCGCGCGAGGCGGACGCGCGCGACCGAGCGGCGGACGACTTAGCGGAGGACGATTTAGAACGCGCGTCGCCGTCGCCGCCGTCGTCGCCGTCGTCGCCGTCGTCGCCGACGCGCGTTCCCTCGCGCGCGTATTCCCCGACTTTATCTCCCTTAGACGCGCTGCTGTCGCGAATCACCGTCACCGAGCGCGACGCGACGTCGAGGCGCGACTTCGGCGACTCGGACGACTGTGGTTGAGCGAAAAGCGCCGAGATGCGCGAGTAGGATAAGTAATCCACCAAACGCTCGCGTCGCGCGCGCGCGTCACTCCACCGCACGCGACCCATCCCTCGACGCGCGAGATGATGCAAACCAACGCGCTGTCCGCCATGCGCGCGATCTCGAGCGCGAAACGTGCGTGCGCGACGCGACGCGACGCGCCGACTCGAAACGCCGCCGCCGTCGACGTCGACGCGACGACTCGAAACGAGCCTGAACGCGCGCGAGACTGACGAAAGCGCGCGCGCGAACACGCGAAAACAGCGATTCAAAAGAGACGCGCGATGCGCGCGTCGACGCGAGACGCGCGCGCGGTGACGCCGCGCGCGAGCCTCGCGGTGGACGTCGCGCGGTGGACGCTGAGCGTCCCGACCATGTACGCGATGGTGTCCATCAACGAATACATCACCCATCGTTACTACCAACACGCCGAGTTCAACAAGAACGAAACCTTGAAAAAGGTGTGGTGCTTCTTCACGAGACAGAAGGAAGCGCCGAAGGTTGGCGGCGGCGGACACATCGAACACCACGCGGAGACGCTGGACGACATGTCGCTTCGCGTGGACGACAAGTGGATGAAGAGCGAACCGGCGGCGGTTTTGGAAGGGAACACCTACCGCGGAACGGCGTTCGAGTGGGATGTCACGGGTTTGATGACGATGCAAATGGTGATCACGTGCGTGCCGGTGCTGGCGCTCATGGGGTTCTCCGCGGGGCCGATGGCGGCGCTCATCGGCGGGTCCACGCTCGCGCACGCGTTGATTTGGAACTCGTTGCATCCGGCCATGCACGGCTTGAACGAGGTTCCGCTTCAAGATGGGATCCCGTCGTTGTGGCTCGCGCGATACCGCGAATCCAAGTACTACGATTACTTGTACCTGAACCACAGCGGTCACCACGTGTTGTCCGGCCAGTGCAACTACAACGTGTGCTGCCCGCTCGTCGACCACGTGTTGGGCACCTACGTCGAGCCGGAGGTTTGGATGAAGAAGACTCGCGTGCCGTTCGGTAAGGAACACCGCGAGTTCTACCCGGCTGGCGAATACGCGCGCAACTTGGCCGCCAAGGCCGCCGCCGCCGCCATCGAAGGCGCGCTGCAAGCCGACGCGTCCGCCGACGAAGGCGAGCGCGACCTCGTCGCCGCGTAGAGCGCAGTACCATACGTAAAAAAGATTTTTTTATTCACTGGGACGGCGTGCGTCCCGCGTAGAGACATATTTTAATCCATCCGATTCAGAACTTCACCGCGACTCGACGTCGTCTCGCTCTCGCGCAGAGGGGAAGGAACACCGCACTTCGCGCCGAACGTCGCGATGGGATGCTACTTCACCAAACCCACCGCCGCGCTCTGGGCCGCGACGCCGTCGCCCAAGGCGATCGCGCGTAAAATTCTATCCTCCGCGTCGCCCAAGACCGAGCGTCCGCCGTCACCGACGTCCATCCTGTCGTACTCGCCGATCGAGCGACGCAAACCGTCATTCCGCGCGAAACCGCTCGGCGCGTCGCGCGACGTGTCGTACAAGTGCAGGAAATCGGAGACGATCGCGATGGACCGGTCGGCGTACGTGACGAAGTTCTTCGCCCAGGGCTGCGAGGATTGCGTCTTCGTGATCTGCTGCGCCGTGAAAGAGGTGAACGTGCTCGACTGCAAGCGCTGCGTGTTCGTCTTCGGGCCGACGACGGATTCGACCACGGCGCGAGATTGCCTGAGTTGCGACATCGCGACGTGCGCGACCGCGGGTGCGTTCACGCTGGAAGATTGCGTGAACGTGCGGGCGTTCGTGAAGACGTACGGGAACGGATCGCGAGCGCGAGCGGAGCGGTGCTCGACGACGGCGTTCGGGACGTGCGATTTAGAATACGACGAGTTGGAGGAGCAGATGGCGTCGTGCGGATTCGTCGACGCGAACGGGGATTTATTAGCGTCGACGATGACGGTATCGTCGGAGACGTCGACGCTCGAGAGCACGGCGCGCGAGGTTGTTGGCCACGCGCTAGAGCGCGTCGACGGTTAGAAGTTAGGCGCAGCGCGAAGGACGCGCACACGTATCGGCAACAACGATGGAATACAACAAATTCTAGCACTCTATTCTATCATGACGATCATCTACTTGCGTCGACCCCAGTTCTCGCGCGTTTTGAAGACGCGGTCGAGGCCCGTGCGCACGCGTCGGGCCTCGACGAACCATTTCGAGACGAAGAGCGACAACTCGGGCGCGTCCGTGGACATCTCGACATCATCTCCCAGAACGACGTCGTGTTTGACGTGCGCGCCGTCGATGTAAATCGTCCCCACGCGCGAGTTCCATCGGAACGACAGCGCGTCGCCTCGCTCGTAATATCCGTGCCCGACGCTCGGCGGCGGCGCGTGGTCGTAATAAATCGGCTCGCGATCCATGTATTGCATGGACATCGAGTCGTGCGGCATGATCTCCCCACCGGCGCTGTACATCGCCGCGGTGGACCCGCTCGCCGTGCACGTGCGCACGCCCGAGCTGCGCACGTGAAAAAATCTCTTCGCGGACTCGTCGTAGCCGTCGCCCCCGCGCGCCGTCGGCGGTAATCGCACGCTGTACCTACTCACCGCCGCCGGGCTCGGATGGGCGATCAGCACATCGTTCAACGCCGGTTCTAAGACCTTACCGTTCAGCACCGTGCGTATCCTCGCCAATCTCGTCGGTTTCAGCGTTCCCCGCAGCGCGCCGTCCAGCACCGTCTCCGCGTCGAACCTATTCGCCGCGCACAGATGTCCCGTCGACCGTCGCTCGTCCACGCACGCGTTCGTCAGATACATCTTCGTCAATTCATCCTTCGTCGCCGGATCGGTGTTTATCCCCAGTATCGGCACTTTCGCGTCCCTCACGTGGTGCGCCGATATCAGCGTCGTCCCGTCTCCGCCCAGCGCGACGATCAAATCGTGCCCTCTCACCGACTCCTCCGTCAGCGCGTGCCTCTCCACGCACTCGAACGCCACGCCGCGCTGTTCCAGCATGCGTTTCACCGCCTTGACGCCGCTCTTGTGCGTTTCGTGTCGCGTTTTCACGCGTTCGTACCGCGGCGTGTCGTACAATTCTCCCGACCCGATGAGCGACGTGTACTCCGTCATCGGCGTCGTCTTGACGACGAGCAGCGCGTTCCTGTACAGCGACGACGACGCCGTCGTCGCCGCGCGCGCGACGCGGGCCATCGCGCGCGACGCGCCGACGTGTGGCGTCGCGCGTCCGACGGCGCGCAACGACCGCGACGGTTCGACGCCGCACACGCGCGCGCGCTCGACGCACGGCGCGCACGACGCGCGCATGACGCGCGCGACGACGCGCGCGACGCCACGCGTCGCGTCCGCGACGCGCGCGACGACGCGGCGCGGCGCGACGGCGCGGCGCGCGACCGACCGACCGCGACGCGTCGCGGAACGATCGACGCGCGTCGCGCCGCGCGCGCTCGAAAGCGCGCGCGCGAGCGACGCGCCGACGTACAGACTCATCATGCTTCGACACAGCGCGTCCTCGGGGGCGGACGTCGAGACGAAGGACGCGGATCGACCGCTCACGCGAGAGGGTCGCGCGCTGGCGAAGAGCGTGGCGACGCGCGTCGACGACGCGGGATGGACGCCCGATCTCACGCTGTGCTCGAACTCGCGACGATCGAAAGAGACGCTGGAGATAATGCGGGACGAGGTGAACGAGGCGTTCGGGACGAAGGGACGAGTGATGTATCTCGGGTCGCTGTATCACTACGCGTCGCTGGACGGCGTGATGCGACAACACCTGAGCGAGTGCGTGGTGAAGCAGACGACGGCGGGAGACGGCGCGGATGGCGAGGAGGGGGACGTGGTGGAGTGTGAGATCGTCACGGACGCGAGGACGATCATGGCGGTCGGGCATAACAAAGGGATGGAGGAGGCGGCGAGCGAGTATTGCGGAAGAGACGTGCGCTTGCAAGTGGCCACGGCGGCGCTGCTCGAGCGCGCGCGAGGCGAGGGTGATACGTGGGCGAGCGCGATGGCGGACGCGGGGTCGTGGACGCTCGTCGCGGTCGCGACACCGGAGGGTATTATTCAAATCTAGGCGAGACGGACGACGCCGACGTCGTCGCGCCGAACGGAGAAGAGCGCGCGCGGGGCGGACGCTGCGACGGCGCGTTGTAAAAGACAAAACCCCGACAACGACCGAAACGACGCGCGACGACGCGACGCGACGCGACGCGACGGGACGCGAGCGTTCGTTCGTTCGTTCGTTCGTTCGTTCGTTCGTTCTAACAGTTTCGCGCGGTACCGCATCACAATTTCTACAATCTCGTCTATTCGTCGCTACGATTCAATCAAACGCCGGAAACGATTCCTCGGCGCGCCCGAACGCGTTCGCTCTCGCCCCCGCGAGCTCGGCGCTGACGTCCGTGAGCTTACCCATCTGCTCCATTCTAAACGCACGATCGGTGATCGGTTGAATCTCCTCCACGTCGTGCGACACCACCACCACCGCTCTGTCGCGCTTCAAGTCGTCGAGCAGCGCCGTCACCTCCGCGCGCGTGCTCCAATCCAACCCCGCCAGCGGTTCATCCAGGCACAGCACCGCGGGATCGCGCACGAGCTGTATCGCGAGCGCCAACCGTCGCTTATACCCCCCGCTCAGCGTCCGCACCTCCGTGTCCAGCGGCACGCCCTCCATCCCCACCGCGTGCAGCGCGTCGTGCATCCTGTACGCCAGCGCCCTTCGTCTCGCGAACGCGTTCGCCGACGTCGGCCACCCGAACGTCAGCTCCTGCAGCACCGTCTTCCCCAAGAAGTGTCGCTCCGGAAACTGAAACACGATCCCCACCTCGGCCAGTCGGTCCGCCGCCGTCGTCGCCCGCGCGTCCTCCGCGCCGTCGCCGCCCAGCGTCACCCGCCCCGTCGTCGGTTCGCTCAGCCCCGCGATCAGCGTCAGCAGCGTGCTCTTCCCCGTTCCCGACCGTCCGACGATCAGCGTCAGCCCTCGTCGCGGGAGCGCGAGCGCGACGTCGCGCAGCACCGGCGCGCCGGCGCCCGCGGGCGCGTAGCTCACCGCGCGCACGTCGACGAACGGCGGCGCATCGCGCGACGCTCGCGGACGCGTCGAGGCGCGTCCGCGCCGAGACGCGCGACGCGTCGACGGTGCGAATTTTCGCGCGTCGCGCGGCGCGTCGGCGCGCATCGAGGCGCGTCGCGCGCGGCGCGGTGGCGATTCAATCGCGACGCGTCGCGCGCGCGAACGTTTGACGCTTCGGCGTCACATCGCGACGCATTCGCGACGCGCGCGACGCGTCGACGGCGTCCGACGACGCGAGCGCGCGCGCGCGAGCGAGAAGCATTCGCGACGCAATCGCGACGACGACGCGGGCGTCGCGGGACGCGAAAGCGCGACGCAATCGCGACGCGCGACGATCTCGAATCGATTCATCGGCGACGCCTGATTTCGGCGTAGATCGCGGTCGACGGGCGCGGGGGGCGGCGGAAGGACCGCGATGCGCGCGGTGACGGCCGCGAACGTCGCGACGGCGCGCGCGGAGGGCGGGACGCGCGCGAGACGCGGACGAGGCGCGGTGCGAGTGGAGGGAGGGAAGATCGCGGCGACGACGACGGCGAAGACGACGAGACGCGGGGCGACGACGGCGAGCGCGAGTACTCGCGGGAACGGCGCGACGCAGCGGGAAATCGCGACGCTCGGGGTGTTTTTGGCGTGGTGCGCGTACGCGAAGCGCGTGAAGGATGGGAAACGAGAGAGACGAGGCGAGGGGGGGCGACGCGCGCGGAGGGATAAGTCGACGGCGACGCGCGACGCGACGGCGAGCGCGGGGACGAGGGCTGGGGGGGAAGAGAGCGCGGACTCCGCGACGGTCGCGCCTCGACGAGCGAAGACGGCGAGCGGCGAGGCGTCGACGGCGAGCGGTGCGGGGTTTAATCCGATGATGCGCGTGGAAGTCGCCGAGGTGCACGACGAGCGCATCGACGCGAAGCTGGCGGCGGAAATTCGCGTGAAGGCGGATAAAGAGCGATTGCAAGCGGAGCGCGAGAAAGCCGAGCGCGAGCGCGCGGAAGCGAAGCAAGCCGCTGAGATCGCGGCGAAGAAGGCGGCGAGTGAGCAGTCGTCCAAGACAGCCGTCGCGAACGCCGCGCCGACGTTTCGCAGAAACGTGGCGGAACGCCGACCCGTCGGGTGGCAACCGGTGCGGAACGAAGCGGCAGATAAGCTTTATAGCGTCATCGAAGCTCGACGCATCGAGCGACGCGATCGGATCGCGGAGTTGACGCGATTAAAGAGAGAGCAAGCGCGCGCGGCGGAGGCGGAGGCGCAGTTGCGCGCGGCGCTCGAACGCGAGCGACGCGTCGAAGAGGAAGTCGCGGCGCGAGAGCGCGAACGCGTCAAGGAGCAGGCGCGCGCGCTCAAGAGAGCGGAAGAGGAAGTCGTGCGCGAGGAAAAGCGAGCTCAAGAACAAGCTCGCGCGCGGGCGCGCGCACAAGAGCAGGCGCGAGAAATCGCCGAGAAGCGGGCGAGAGAACAGGCCAGGCAGCGGGAAGAGGCTGCGCGAGAGTTAGAAGAGGCGCGTGAACGCGCGCTGGCGGCGGAGCGCAAAGCCTTGGAAGCTCGCGCGGCGGAAACCGAGAAAATCGCGCAAGAGAACCAGCGGAAGCTCGCGGAGGCGGCGAAAAAGATTAAAGATGACGCCGCAAAAGAGGCCAAGGCTCTCGAGCGAGCGAGAGAGGCGCAAATAGTCGCTCGGGAAAAGGAGTTGAAGGCACAAGAAGTGGCGCGCGTGAAGGAATTGAAGGCGCAGCAGCGCGCGGAATTCATTGATGACTTAAAGTATCGCACGGCGGATTCGCTCGACAACGCGCTCGGTGGCGTCATCGACGGCGCGCGCGGCGTTCGGAGATTTTTTTGGCGCGGCGAAACGACTTCGAGACCAAAGGCAAAGGCGGCGCCGAAGCCGGTGAAGAAGGCGGTCGTCGCGCCGAAAAAGGAAGTCGCAAAACCGGCGCCGAAAAAGCCAGTCGTCGTCGCGAAACCGAGCAAAAAGGTTGTGGAGAAGACGAAGACCAAGGCGGTGGTCAAGGCGAAACCGGCGGCGAAGAAACCGGCGAAATCCGCCAAGCGCGGCGCGACGTCGGCGTCGCAATCCGTGTCTTGGCAGATGCCCAGACTCCCCGGCGCGTTCGACGCCGGTGGGTACGCCACCGCGGGTTTCGTCACCTCACTCGCCCTCGCCTCGGTGTTGTCCGTCGGCGTCCGCGCGTCGCGCCGCAAGCGCGCTCGCCGTCGCGCCGAGCGCCGCGCTCGCCTCGAGTCCGACAAGCTCAAACAAAAAGACCGCTGGGCCGCCGCCATCGACATCGACGTCGTCAGTGAAGAAGTCGCCAAGCGCGCCGAGCGCGTCGCCGAGGCCGACGTCTCCACCGCCGCTCCCGCCGACGCCGACGTCGCCACCCTCGACGATCGCGCCGCGCTCCAGCGCGCGTACGACGACTTTTTAAAAGCCAGCAAGGCTGATAAAAAGATGTAGACGCGCGTCCATCGTTCGACGCGCGCGCGTTCGACGCTTCGACGCGCGCGCCGTCGCGTTCGCGCTCGCACGTTCGCTTGTAATCAATCATCCGCGCCTCGGCTCCGACGCGTCGCCGCCCCGCGCTCGACCACGTCACGATGCGATTTTTCGATCCGAATCGCATCGCGTTTTTCGCCACTCCGCGACGGTCGAGCGAACGCCGAGCGAACGCCGACCGCGCGACGCCGACCGCGCGACGCCGCGCCGCGGACGCTCGCGCGCGCGCTGGATCCGCGCGCGCGTCGACGCGACTGGAATATTCATCGCGCGAAAACGATCGCTCGCGAACGCGAACGCGAACGCGAAGACGCCATGAAGACGTTCGCGGCGACGGCGACGGAGTTCCGAAGGTACCACTCGAACTCGTTCAACGTCGCGCTGCACCTGGTGACGACGCCGGTGGCGATGGCGAGCGCGATGGCGATGCTGGAGACGCGATGGGGCGCGGCGAGCGCGCGAGGCGCGTTTTGGGCGTACGCGGCGGCGACGATGGCGACGAACGCGAGCGAGGGAGTGAAAGTGGCGACGACGGTGGCGTGGGCGATGATCGCGCGCGCGGCGGGGGCGATGTGCGCGAGCGGGATGACGATGTGGGGGATGATGGGGGTGTTCGCGGCGGCGTACGCGGGGCAGGAGGCGGCGCACGCGGCGACGGGGGAGAAGACGTATCAGGCGTCGTACATGAAGTTTACGAATTGGCCGGCGCTGCTCGTCGAACACACGTTTTATTTGCTGCCGCTGTGCCTGGACGCGGTGATGCACATGGACGAGAGCTTCTTGTCGTGGATCGTGGCGCATAATTACGTGGTGCGGGGAAAGTTGACGAGCGCGGAGGATCGGGCGGCGATGAAAACCATCGAACGCTTCGTCACCGAGGAGGACCCGGATCGCAGTTGCACCGCGCACTGGTGGCACACGCGATTGGCTCCGAAGGAGAAAGACGCGTTCACGCACATCGCGCACTCGGCGCCGGTGGAGAAGATGTTTGCCGAGCGCTTCCGCCCGGACGCGTGGGTCGTCAAACCCGTGTACGGAATGAATGAGATTTACGTCGCCTCGTCCCATCACAACAATAATTCCGACACGGTATTTTACATGGAACACATCGATGGCCCGTGGGCGGTGTATCCGTTCTGCTTCTTGTACCGCTGCATGCTCGCGGTGAATGAAAACGTCAAGGTTGAAACTATTTTCACCCAAGAAGGAAGCGGCGGGTGCTTATCCGACGGCGACGTCGTCGGCTTTGATTTCCATCGCGAGATCCACGTCATCGCTGATCGACCGGTGGCGAATCCCGATCGACGCATTACCATGAAGTTACATTACTGCGTCTATCCCAAGTGCTTTGGACCGTTCGGCGAGGCGCTGTTACACTTGTCCGTGATGTACAACACCGTCGCGCGCAAGCTGTTTTTGAACACCATCAAGCCGACTGGTTTCTGGAGATTTATGGCGTTCATGGTCCTCGCCGTCACTAATGGTGCATTTCTCGTATCCAAATACGCTGGCATCAATAACATCGCAAGCGTTGCTGCGATTTACGCCGCGGGCAAGTACATTCACCCGTATTTTTTCTTCGCCGTCACGTCGTACACGCACTATTGCATGTACATCGCCACCTATCACGTGCGCGAGGGAATCAACTTTGGGATGTTCAAGCGCAACGTGATGTTTTGGAAATCGCTGGCTTTGACCCATCTCGGGCTGACGTACCTGAAGCATTTCGAGTTTGACATCGTCTCCATCGCGATGATCGTGTGTGGATACGGTCTGAGCACCGCCGCCACGGTGGCGCTGGGCATCGACCAGACGTACTTTGGCGTCGAACTCGGAAAAGTCAAACCCAACTTCGTGCACGGGTTCCCTTACAACGTGGTGCCGCATCCGATGATCATTGGCAGTATGGTCGGACTTCTGGGTTTCCACAAAATGGCGGGTTTCCGCGCCGCGCTGCCGTACGCCATTCCAGTGCACTGCGCGATGTATTTCGTGCACATGTGCCAGGAACAGTTCAACGACATTTACGCCGCCAACTGGGGAAGTTCGGCGGACGTCAAGGCGAAAGTTGCGGCGCGTGCGCGAACTCCCGCGCGAAAGATATCTAACAAGTCGGCGACATCGCGAACGCCGAAAAAGAGCCCGTCTCGTACGCCGAAAAAGAGCCCGTCTCGAACGCCGAAAAAGACCCCGTCTCGTACGCCGAAAAAGACCCCGTCTCGAACGCCAAGCAGGTCGTCGCGTCGGGTCTCCGTCGCTGCTTAAATTGTACCGGAACGATGTAGTTACACATATTATTTGTTTGCAGCATAATTTCACAAAGTGGCGCTGCACGATGACTAGTCGTCGGCGGCTTTCATCGTGTTTGCCGGAACAAAGTTGGCTCTTCCGTGCTCGACGGCGCGTCCCGTGTGACTCTCGACCTCTAGCTGCATTTGCGCCAACGCGAATGGATAAAAGAAAAAGCACACGAAAAAGTCATCCATCAAGTTACCGATGATGTACCACTTTTTCCTAAGATTATAACGCACGGCCGCCGTGATTGATGTGAAAATCAAGTACATCAACCACGCCAACGTGTGCGTGCCTTTGTCCAACGGCGACAACGCGAGGAGCAAGATCCACAAAAGATACACCAGCCCGTAACCGAAACTTAACACGCTCAGCCTGAGAGGCTTGAAGAGTTCCAAGCCCGCCGTCGTTAAGGACCTTCTCGGATTTAAAATTGTGCGCAATAGTAACAGCAAGCGATCCTTTGTCGACGCTTGTTTCGTCGCCATCGTTCCGTCAGCCTTGTGGAAATTCTCAAACACGTCGACGATGGATGTGCTGAAACCTTTCCGCATTTTCATGTATGTTGGATCCTCATTCGTTTCGTCCATAGCGCGAAAGAGCGCTACACACATGTAATTCAGCGCGAACGTGTACGGCAGAGCGGCACAAATGCTCACCGATTGAAGCGTGGACAAACCGTTTTTAGTGGAGCTTAGCAACGCCTGCGCGGTGGCGCCTTGCGTGATGCTCCACCACACCTTTTGAAGAACAGGAGGATTTTCCATGCCGTTCGCGGCGATCATGTCGTCCACGAACGCGCCCGCATCCGCAGAGGTGACGAAGAACAAAATCACACCCAAAAGAACTAAGGTTTGTAAAAGCGTCGTCAAGCTTTTGTAAGGCTCAAGAATGTCCAAAATTCTATCCGTCGATTTTCGACACGCCAAGGCGTAGACTCCGAGCTCCGAGGCCAACTTTTTTGCGTCCGCACTCACGGGTTTGTTTTCTAAATACCCGAGGGCACCGCAGTTCACAACTCCTTTCTGCCAATCCGGTGCAGCGCCGAGCGCCAATTCCGCGATGCGTTGCATTCGAATACCAAGCGATCCGAGGACGGAAATAGCAAAGAAACCCAAAAACATCGGCGCAAACATACCGACCAGAATAAGCGATCTTATGGTGCGACCACGTGAAATTTTAGCGTAAAACATTCCTACGAACGGCGCCCAAGTGATCCACCAAGCCCAGTAAAATACCGTCCACGTATCCATGAACGAAGTCGGCGAGCTCGAGTAATACGTCGTCGGATCGGCAAGCGTCTTGTTCAAGGCCGTTTCCACTAATTGTTTTATCCCTTGCGCGCCCCACAAGTGCGTGTCGTTCTGCGTGAACTCTATGTTCAGCTGCGCCATGGCGTCATTGTCGAATCCGCCGAGAATCACGTACTGCAAGTATGTTCCGATTTGCTGCGTAAACGAATTTGCAAGGTACCACGTGTTGTCAAGCATGAACAAAATCATAATCAGCGCAAGTAGAATTGAGAAGGCGACAATGGCGAAAGTGATAACCCCGCGGTGGAGCCCGCTTACGAGTGCACCCGTAGTGAGCGCGGTGATGCCCCAAATGATGGCCGACTTCGTGTTGTCGTCGTCGTCAGGAATCGAAGCGCTCATGCGGTGCAAGGTGGTATTGATACTGCTCGCCCCCAAACCGAGCGACGTGCACAACCCAAACGTCGTACAAGCGATGGACATCGAGTCAATCAAGTCGCCGAACAGCCCGTTGACGTAATCGCCTACGATGGGATAAAACGCACTGCGAAGCGTCAGCGGCCTGCCCAGTCGGTAATGCACGACGCCGAGCGTCAGCGCGACCAAGATGTACGTCGCCCAACCGTGCAAACCCCAATGCAAAAAAGTGACAAACATCGCCATGTTCGCCCTTTGATCATCGTTCATGAACGGGATCTTCGCTAAATAGTTGGTTGCTGTTCCTAAAAGTTTGGAATCATCACGATAGTAGTACATCGGCTCGCTCACTCCAAAGTAAAATATCCCCGTCCCGAGCCCCGTGGTGAAAATCAACGTGAACCACACGAGATCGGAATAATCAGGCCTATCATCCGGCTGTCCGAGCTTGATGTTTGCGTACCTTTTCCGAAACAGCACGAAAATCACCACGAAAATCCACGCGTTCTGCGTCAAGGTGTAAAACCACGTAAAGTTGTTGGAAATCCAAAGCGTCGCCTTGCCGAAAAATTCCTCCGCCGCCTCTTCACGAGACAACACGCCGATCGTGAATCCCCACAGCGTCGTCGTCGCCATGAGCGCCACCACCCAATTTATTCGCACCACCTATCGCGTCGCGCACCGTTTCGTCAGTCGTCGTTCTCGCGCTCGTCCCCCCCTTCTTCGCGCTCTGTAACAACCTCGATTGCCGATTGCATCCATCCATCCGTCGTCTTCCTTCCTTCGTCCACCTCTTTCGCCTTCGTTCGCGCGCGACGTCGCACCGCCGAGCGCCCACGCACCGGAAACGCCAGCAAGTCCACGCTCAACCATCGGTTCGCGCGCGTGAACCGCCGCGCGCTCTCTTCGTCGCGAAAATCATCCAATCGCGGGATCTCAAGTTTTGTCCCTTCCGTCCCGTCTCGCGCGTTCGCCCGCGCCGCGCGCGCGCCGATCGTCGCGGTCGGATCGATCGCGCCGCTCACCGCGAGCGCGTCGCCGAACATGCCGGCGCGCGTCGGTCTGGCGCGACGATTCGTTCGATGGCACTTTTTGACGCGTCGACGCATCGACGGCGTCAGAACGCGCCTCGCGCGGCGCGCGCCGCGAGCGCGACGACGCGCGACGCGCGACGACGCGCGACGCGACGACGCATGCGCGCGCGCGCGAGCGAGGCGCGCGCGGCGACGCGCGCGGCGCACGAGTGGTTGCTCGCGTGCACGCACTGGTTCTTCGTCGCGCGCGCGTGGGCGCGACGCGTCGTCGACGCGACGTTTCGCGCGCTGGGATGCGAACGATTCGAACCGCGGCGAGGGCTGCGGCACGCGATGCGCGCGATGAACGCGGAGCTGCGACGAAGGGTGGGCGGATACGAAGGGTTGGGCGGCGACGCGCCGAGACGACCGCCGAGGACGCTGAGCGTGATCGCGACGTGTGGAGAGGGAGACGGCGATCTGGAGAGGTTCGTCGAACGCGCGGTGAACGTCGCGCGGTGGTGCGCGCGGTGTGGGGTGGAACGCGTGAGCGTGTACGATGGCGGCGGACGCGCGACGACGACGCGCGGAATCGAGGCGCTGCGCGAGGCGCTGGAGACCTCGAGGCGAGATCGCGAGGGCGTGGGGTACGTCTTGCGCGTCGTGGACGCCGATGACGGTGGTAAGATACGAGAGTGCGCGCGTGGGGCGAGCGCGGGGCGCGGGGAGGCGTCGATCGATGTCGACGCGTTGGGACCGAGGGACGCGTGCGCGGCGCTGCTGGACGCGGCGAGACACGCGGAATTAGAGGAAGGCGACGATTCACTCGAGGGTGCCATCGCGAGCGCGCGGGATGGTGACGGCGTGGAGTGGGCAAAGTTCAAATATAAACCCGACGTCGTGCGTTTGGAGCGTTGGATGCGCGAGCGAGGGACTTTCCTTCCGCCCGCCGACGTCGCCGTCGTCTTCGGCGCGACGTTTCATCTTCAGGGCTACCCACCGTGGCAACTGCACGCCGCGGAGTTGTTCCACGAGGAATCATTAGATAGATTTAGTCGTCGCGATCTCGCGCGAGTCATAGACAAGTACGCGAAGACTGCGCAAAGATTTGGCAAATAGCGCGGCTCGCCGCGCGTCTCGTCTTGTACACGGAATTCTTTATTAAAAACAAACGCCGCTGCATCGCCTACTTCTTCCCGCCCTTCGGATCAAACTTCGGATCGATTCTCTTGAACATCGGCGCGTGCTTCAGCATGTCCGGAATCACCATCATTCGCACTTTCGACCCACGAATGTACACGTGTTCCATCTTACTCTCCTTCCCGTCGCGACCGACGTGCGTGACATCCGTCATTTGACAATTCCAATTATCCTCGCTCTCCACGAGCTGCCCTCGGTACGTTTCCCCAGTCTTAAGCTCCACCTGCGTCATCGTTCGCGAACCGCGCGTCGTCGTCAGTCGCTTTCCTCGTCTTCGCGAAACCGTCCTTCGCGCGCGTTCGAGGCGTTAGGGTTGATTCCTCCCCCTCGCGATCCTCGCCCGCGCGCGCTTCTCGCGCGTCGTTCGCGCGTCTCGCCCGCGCGCGCGTCGATCGACGCCGCCCGCGCGTCGCGGCGTCGCGCGCGTCGCCGTCGCGCGTCGCGCGCGCGCGCATTCCTCGAAAACATCGCGCAATCGCGCATCGAACGTCGTCGTCGCGCATCGACGTCGAGCGAACGCACCGTCACGACGTGTCCCTCGCTCTCGTGCAGCAGCTTCACCGGCACGCCGACGCCCTTGCCGAGCCCCACCATCGCGGCTCGCGTCGCGCGATTCTCGCGACGTCGTCGTCGTCGATGAGTGCGGCGGCGGCGAGCGACGAGCGGCGTGAAAACGCGACGCGCCGACGATGGGACGGAACAAGACGGCGAAGAAGGACCGAGGGTACGTCACCGCGAGCGAGTGGGCGGCCGAGGGCGGCGGCGGTGGGAGGGATCGCGGCGCGGACGCGCCGTTTCGACGATTGCCGTTTCACTGCTGCGCAATCTCGTTTCTGCCGTTTAAAAACGCGGTGTGCGCGCCGGATGGGACGGTGATGGACATATCGAACGCGGTGCCGTACGTGATGAAACATAAGAAGCACCCCGTGAGCGGTGAGGCGCTGGCGGTGAAGGATTTGGTGCGGTTGAATTGGTACAAGAATAAAGACGGCGAGTACGAGTGCCCGGTGCTGAATAAGACGTTTACGGACGCGACGCGGATATGCGCGGTGAAGACGACTGGAAACGTGTATTGCACCGATGCGATCGAAGAGTTGTGCTTTAAGACGAAGAACTGGAAGGATTTGTTGACGGATGAGGCGTTTAAGAGAAGCGACGTGGTGACGCTGCAGGACCCGTTGGATTTGAAGGCGCGAACGTTGGATAACTTTGATCACGTGAAACGCGGGTTAGACGTGAAGGGATTGGGGAAAGAAGGACAAGGAGACGATGGAAGCATCAACAAGACGCAGGTGAGCGAAGACATGCGTCGTGTGTTGGCGTCGCTCGGGAGCGAGGAGGCGGCAAAAATCGGCGCGCGAGGCGGGAGTTCGGCGGCGGCGCAGGCGCAGGAGGTTTTAAATCTCGCCAAGGCTAAAGATGCGGAGGAGAATAAGAAGCACGGGATCGAAACCAAGCCAGACACAGTCGACAACAGTCACTTGCTGCGAGGACCCGCGTACGTGGCGCCGGTGGATAACATTACGTTCAAGCCCGGTTCTTCCACCTGGGACACAAACGAGACGGGACGAGTGGACCTGGATACACGCACGGAGAAGGAAAAGGCGAAAAGGCGGGCGGAAATGGCGCCGTATCTCGTAACTCTTAAGACGAAAACGAACGACATGCGCACGACTGGGCACAGTGCGATGGGGTTCACGTCGACGACGATGGAGGCGCACACAAAGAACCATCGCGCCGAGGAAATCGTGTGGTACAATCCGACGAAGAAGGGATACGTTCGATTACACACAAACTTTGGTGATTTGAACATCGAGCTGCATTGCGACAAGGCGCCGAGAACGTGCGAAAATTTCATCACGCTCGCAGAAAAGGGATTTTACGACGGAGTCAAGTTTCACCGAAGCATTAAAAGATTCATGCTTCAGGGTGGCGATCCCACGGGCACTGGAAGAGGCGGACACTGCATATGGGGCGAGAAGTTTGCGGATGAAATCAAGGGCAACCCTCATAGACACGACGAACGCGGCGTGTTGAGCATGGCAAACAGCGGCAAGAACACGAATGGTTCGCAATTTTTCATCACGTACAATGCTGCGCCGCATTTGGACAACAAGCACACGGTGTTCGGACGCGTCGTGGGCGGGATGGAAACTCTCGCGCGTATCGAAGAGGTTGAATGCGACGCCGCCGATCGTCCTTTGAAGACGATTAAAATCACTTCATGCACGATTTTCACCAATCCATACGACGAACTGCGCGAAGAAGACGACAAGAAGGAACGCGCAGAAGCGGAAGCCAAAGCCAAGGCGGCAGACGTCAAGAATGGCACCGGTCAAGGTCAGCGCGGGTCGTGGTGGAGTGATCCCGCGGCAGCGCTAGCGAAGGACGCCTCGGCATTACCAGCGGCTAAAGCATCCGATGACGTGGGAAAATACGTCGCCTCGGCATCCACGAGTGCGCCGGCTGCGAGCGCGCCGCCGCCGAAGAAGGCGAAGACGGGCGGTTTCGGCAACTTTGATGCGTGGTAGCTAAATAGACAGACATTTGTAAATTACACATTGATTCGTAGCGAACGAGGCAATCATATCATGTGATGAACTTCTCACGCGGCGTTCGTCAGTGCGGCGAGACGACGCGAGCTTCGCACGGGCGCTTTCGGCGAGCGTTTTGGCTTCTTATTTCGCGGCGGCTTATCAGGTGCGGGTAACGTCAAATTCTTTTGCGCTTCGTCTTCCGTGGACAAAGGAAGAGCTTTGCACTTACGCGTTGTCGACTTGGACGATGGTAGAAGTTGTGGCTCCTCTGTTTTCGTCGTCGAAGGAAGCGCTTTGGCTCCCGTCCGTAGCTCTTCCAATTCGGCTCGCGTCATATCGTACGCTAACGAATTTCCATGAAAACCTGTGCTGAATCTTTCAATTTGCAACCGTTTCCCTTCGATGGAGCACCCGTGAATCATGTCGAGGATGTGTTCGAGATTGAGAACTTTGCAGTTCGCTTTCGTGCGCGCAGCTGATAGTTTCGAAACGCCTGGCTCTTCGCCGACGAGCAAAACATCAGTTGCGCCTGAAACCGCGCTCCGCACGACGCCTCCAAACCGCTGAATCAGCTTTTCCGCCATGTCTTTGCCTTGCATCAGACCGATTCGATCGCCTCCGAGATCCGGAAAAATTCCCGTCAGCACGAACGTCATGGGTTTGGAATTGTCGCGAAGAAGTGAGTTGGCGATTGCGCCGTTTTCGCCAGGGACGGGAATCAAAATCTTCGGTGGTGGCTTCTCCTCTTTTGGTTTCTGCACGGCGATCGCGGTGCCGACATTCGGCGCCACTTGCAAGCCATCTTCGTGTTCGTCGTCATCAGTCACGACGTCGTACTCATCGTGGTCCGTTCGTTTTGGTTCCGGTTTTGATTCCTGCTTCGTCACCGCGGCGAGCGGTTCGTCTTGCTCTGGTTCTTGCACTAAAGACGTCGCCTTCGACATTAGTTTCTGGCGTACTTTGATTTCGTCTTTCGAAAGAAGTTGAACCCGCGATGACGGAAGGCCAGCAGCTCGAGCGGCGACATATTTCTTCTGATTGAACGCCGCCCACGCCTCCTGATTCATCGCGTGTTCGGCGACGAGCGTGATGTCTTCATCGCAAAGTTTGTTCAACCCGATGAAGACGACGCCGTCCATATCGACCAAGCGTCTTTTGAACTCATCGACGCTATACTCAGTCGTATCGTCGGGGTACTGCGGAAGATTGTACCACACCGCCTGAGGCACACGCCAACATCGCAAATGAACGAATCGGCAGTACGCGCCAGATTCTGGATCCATTAAGCCCACGCGCACAGCGTTCTTCTTGATGATTCCGAACACGTCGGCGACGAGCGCTCTCGATGACCCGGGACCGGGACCGGGACCGGGACCCACGCTTCTCGGCTGATCCACCTTCGATCCTTCATTGACGTTTCGACAGCGACCGACGCTGCCGAGGGACTTGCGCGAGCCGGTGCAGCGAGCTCTGCCCGACGCCGCCAACTCAATTTTCCAGAACGGAATGTCTCGTTCAGCGGCGGTTTGAAAGAACTCGTACGTTGGAATCGTCCGTCGCTTACCCATGAGTTCTGGCGCGTCTACCGTCGTTCGTTTCGCCTTCGCCTTCGCCTTCGCCTTCGCCTTCGCCTTCGCCTTCCCCTTCGCCGGCGCCGATTCGATGCACTTCGCGAATTCCGAGAAGCCATCGAGAAACGCTTGTTTGAGCTCTTGAAACGCTTCGTACATCGCTTGGAACGCGTCCGCGTCGCCTCCTTTGTCTGGGTGCGTCTCCAACGCGCGTCTGTTGAACGCGCGCTTCACGAGGAGCCTGCGCGCGTGCGACGACGTCGTCAATGCTCGCGCCGCGCGCGCGCGCGGCGAACGCCCTTTACCATTCAGCATCTTCGCGAGGATCGAAGCGCGCGGTCGCGAAGGCCTCGGGGCTCGCGAACGATTCGTCGATCGCGAGGAGGAGTTCGCGCGCGCGAGAGGTTTCGATCGAGCGGCGCGCGCGAGCGGGCATCGCGCGCGTCGGTGTGTGCCGCGCTTCGGCGCGCGATGCCAATGCGGGCACCATCGCGCGTCGAATCGAATCGAACGCGCGCGGCGTCGACGACGACGCGACGTCGAGCGAAATCGCTATCGATGGAGCTATAAAAACGTAACTAACAGTCGAACGATCGCGTCGTCGGAACGACTCGAAATCAAACGTCGGCGCTCTTCCGCATCGCGCGAACTCAGTACCCGTCGTCGCTCCACGTCGCCTGGTATCCAGTAAACGCCTCTTGAATCATCGCGCACGCGCGTTCGTTACACCCCGGCGTGCGCCCGAACGTTTTACTGTACCCGTACACCTTGATCGTCTTCGCCGCGTCGTCGCGTTCGCATCGACCGCCGCCGACGACGCGGCCGGTCGCGTCGACGCCGAGTCGCGCCAACTCGCGCGTCAACAGCTCAAAATTATTCGCGTGGTACGCGCATCCGGCGTACGCGCGAACGACGAGCGCGGCTTCGTCGCCGATCGCGAGCTGCGTGAGGACGTACTTGTGCCGTCCAGGCGCGACGTCGACGGCGGGGACGCGACGTAACGGTGAATCTTCGCTCGGTGCGTGCGCGGCGACGTAGTCGTTCTGCGTCGCGCGACGCTGGAGTTCGAGCGCGGCGACGTTGAGGGCTTCGCCCGTGACGTCGTCGAAGCGCGGTTCGGCGTCGGCGTCGGCGGCAGTCGGCATCGCGAGTCGTGGAGTGCGGCGCGTCGCGCGGGATTCGGGATTTGGATATGGATTACAGTCTAGCGGCGGGAATTCGGGTCACCACGTCGTGTCGCACGCGTCGCCGCACGCGTCGCCGCGCCAACTGATTTTCGTGGGCGGAAACACGACGTCGTACGCGCGCGCCTGGCGAGGCTGGGCCATCATGTTCGCGACTTCCTCTCGCCACGCCTCGTAATGCGGCGTCGATTTATGCGCCACCGCGCTCGCCGCGCCGTCGTACACCTCAACCAATAAAAACTTTCGCGCGCTCTCGGCGCTCTGGAACACGTCAAAGCGCAAATTCCCATCCTCTAACGCGGATTCGCTCGCGTTCTTCGCGCACGCCGAGGCAAACGCCGCCTCGTCGCCCGCCGCGCATTCGCAGTGCACGTGCACGCAACTCGCGTTCACCATCTCGCTCTGATCATCGTCTTCGTTCCACGTCACGGCGTTCGCGTACGTCCACGCGTCGTCGTTCGGTTCGATCGCCAGATACGTCTCCGCGCTCCGCGGCGCCGCCATCATATCCGCGACTTCGTCTCGCCACGTCTCGTAATGCTTCGTCTCCTTGTGCTTCGCCGCCGACGCGTCGTCGGCGTATATCTCCACCAGCGTCACTAAATTTCTATCCTTCTCGTCCCGGAGCACGTCGAAGCGCACGTTCCCCGCCTCGCGAACGCTCGCGCGCGCGTTTTCCTCCGTCAATCGCAGAAAATCATCCATCGCCTCCGCCTTGACGTCGCAGCGCACGAGCGTGATCCGCGCGCTCGCGCGGACGCGCGCGTCGCGGCGCCGCCGTCCATCGCGCGCGCGCGTCGCGCGTCGCGACCGGATCGCGACGCGCGGTGGATGAATCGTCGCGCGTCGCGTCAGCATCGTCGTCGCGTCGCGAAGTGCGGCGGCAGAGCGCCGCGCGCCGACGAACGCGTCGCGGACGCGCGATGACGACGCACGAGTTCTTGCGCGACGCGTACGGACGCGCGTCGAGCGCGATCGCGAAGAGCGAGACGGTCGCGCGCGTGCACAGCGCCGGGACGTCCGCGGTCGAGGCGATGACGGAGACGATCGGACGGGGCGCGCGGGACGCGCTCGAACGCTCGACGAGCGTGCGCGAGGGCGTGTTGGAGACGATGCTGCGCGCGAGGCGCGCGGAGACGGTGCGCGAACGACGCGAGCGATGGGACGAGAGACGACGACGACGAGCGGCGACGCGCGTTTGGTGTTCGCGCGGACGAGGGACGACCGGAGACGCGCGCGGAGACGCCGATTCGATGGACTGACGAAGAGGATGATTGCGGTCGAACGCGACAGGAGGATACGCGAGTGGATGGAGGTTTGGCGGCGTACGCGCGCGCGGTGGAGGAAACGATGGAGGCGTACGACGTGCGACACGCGCACGTGGACGCGCGCGCGAGGATCGCGCTGCGGCACAGTGCGACGCTGGAATCGACGATACGGAAGCAAGAGGAGTCGTGGGTGGCGCTCGAGCGCGAACTCGCGGAAGTTTCGGGGATGACGGCGAAGGTTTGGGAACAGAGCGAGTCGCTCAACCGAACGGTGGAGCTGCTGTCCGAGGTGGAGGAGATGTTACTCGAAGCGGAGATCGGAGCCGAGTTGGATGCGTTGTATAAACGACGAGACGATGCAGAGGCGAAGGATGCGGAGGCAGAGGCGGCGTTCCAGGAGGAAGTCGCACACGTGCTTCAGTTGCACGACATGTTGGTGAACGACGCGATGACGAACCAAGTGAGTTCGAGGACGACGGAGGAAATCGCAGCCGAGCAAGAACTTAAGAAGAAACTCGCGAGCTTGGCGAAGAAGAGGAGTAAGGACGTCTCGGTTCTCTCGAAGGATGAGTCCCTGAAGGACATCGCTTCGTCTCTCGACGTCGCGTCGACCATGTCCGCGAAGATGACGAGCGATTTGGACGATTTCTTCGACGCGGACGCTGATGGCGACGAACATGACGCGTCGAGCGGAAAAATGTACACGCTTTACGGTGTTCGCGCGCGTGCGGACCAGACGAAGGGGGCAATTCTCAACCAGCCGCACGAAATCAAGTCGGAAAAGTCCATGGACGTCGGCGAAGCGGAACGCATCGCACTGGCGAGAAAAGAGGCGCTCGGGATCGCGGACGAAGACATGCACGGGGTGAACTTGCGCCCGCCACCGCCTAAAGGTGGCGCGCAAGATGGGCCTTTGGAAGAAGCGCAAAGCCCGCGACGAATCGTGATCGAGGCGAAGAGCGTGAGCCATCAAGTGAGCGATACGCTGAAGAATTTCAGCATCGGCGGTATTTGGGAAAGCGCGTCGGCTTCGACGGCGGCGGCGGCAGAACGCGCATCTGCAGCCACGGCGGCAGCGACGGCCGCGGCGACAGCAGCGGCGGCAGCGGGCAAAGACGCGGTGCGAGCGTTACAAGAGCGCACGACGCGCAAGCCCGCCGTCGAAGCCGACGCGCCGACTTATTATAAAAAGGACGCGGGAACGTCAACTTAGCCGTTAGATTACAACACTGCCGCGTTCTACAAATAGCTGAAATGCGTACAAACAAAAAATGAATGCGAATCAAGTCGCTTCTGCCGCCGCCGCTGCGCGCAACTCCTCGTCTACTGAAATCACAGGCGGTCGAGGACCGAGCGACGCTGGCCATTCTCCGTCGCGCATGTGGCGATTAATCGCGTTGCGCAAGCGCTCTTCTTTCGCACCGGAGTGGAAATGCAACTTTTCGCCCGCTCGAAACAAGAAAAAGGAAGGCGTCGACTTCACACCGAGATCGTCGCGCGCGAGAATCGTAGTACTCCCGTTTTCGTTCCCATTCATGTAGACGAACTTGACGCTCGGGAATTGCTCGGCGATTTGATGATACTTGCGCGCGAACGCTTTGCACGGTCGGCAAAACGTAAAACCGACTTCGAGGCAAATGAGTCTTTTGCTTTCCATTTTCAGCACGCGGCGCCACTCGTCTTGCGAGACAATAGTCGTGACGGCTTCAGTCGACACTTCGCTCTTCCACCACCTGCACCATTCATCGAAAGTGACGACACCGTTCGCGTCCAAATCCAAGGAATCCATCAACGACTGCACGTCGTTCACTTTTACGTTGAGCGCGAGCGTCGCGTCGACGAGTTCATTGAGTTCCAAAACGCCGTTCTTCGACGTGTCGAATGTGTCGAAGACGCTCTTCAACTGTTCATCCGAGACGAATTGAGGGCTCACGCCAGTCTGGACGCCTACGGCTTCGCGCACTTGCGCGAGCGTTTCGCGCAAGCCAATTTGCTGTTTCGCTAGTAACGCCGCACCCTTGACACCGGCGACGAAGCCCAGAGTCCCCGGCACGACTTTCGTGTTGAGCGCGGTCAACTTGTCCATAATTTTGTCGGCATTTTGACCAGCTTTACCACCGAGAATGATGACGTCCGGCTTATACTTTCGCTCGAGCTCGCTCAAGTACTCGCGCACGCGTTCACCAAACGCCGCCCACGCCTCGTCGGTATCGTTTGCGCCACCGATGTCGGGTAAAGTCGATATTCCCGAGACGTCGCCGTCGCCGTCGCTCAACTTTTCGCCAGCAAAGTTCTTCACAACCTTCCCTCCATCGTACAGACTGGTGCTGAACCGCCCACCGATCATGCAAAACATCACTAATCCCTTCGCCTCTCCGCCCGAAAGTTCCACGCCCGCGCCGTACGCCAGTTCCGCCGCCCCGCACGCCTCGGCGCCGCTCGAAATCGACGTCTCGCACCCCGTCGCCTGCTTCACCGCGCGTTCGATGTCCGTCCTCGCCATCGTCCCTCTCGCCCCATCGCCTCTCTCGCCCTCCACGCGCGTCACTAATCCCGGCAGCGATATCCCGATCGCCCCCGTCCACTCCATCTGCTCGACCAATCGCTTCACCGCCGCCGCGACGCCGCTCGCCGTCGCCGCCTCGAGCTTCGTGCTCGCCCCCGCGCGCAGGAACGTCCCATCGCTCGCCCTCACCGGCGCCGCGCGTATGTCCTCCGCCGACGCCGTGACGTACACGCCCAGGATCTCGTCCGCGTCCGCATCGCTCGCGAGCGCCCGCGGGCGCGCGCCGCCGCCGCGCCGACGCGACGTCGCCGCGTCGACGCGACGCGTCTTCGTCGCTCGCCGCCGCGCGACGCCGCGCGCGGGCGCCGCGGCGCCGACGCGCGACGCGCGCGCGGCGAGCGACGAAGACGCGGCGGCCATCGCCCGGCGTCGGCGCGCGCGCGCGAGTGAGTGAAGGAACGAATGAATGAATGAATGAATACTGAACTTTGCGCCGCCGCTACTCGTCGCCGTCCCACTCGCGGTGAAACCGCTCGACGAACTCGACCATCGTCGCGTGCCTGCGCTCGGCGCGCGCGCGCCCCGACGCCGTCTTCATCAGACCCCTCAGCCTGAACAACTTTTCGTGGAAATGATTAATCGTCGTGTTCGGCCGCGTCTCGTCGCGATGCGCCGCCTCGTACCGCGCCGCCGTCACGTCCACCATCGGCGGCACGCCGGGCACGTGCATCGGATTCCCGCGCGCGCCGCCGAAACAAAACGTCCGCCCGATGCCGATCGCGCCGATCGCGTCCAATCGATCGGCGTCTTGCACGCATCGAAACTCGACGCTCTCCTCCTCGTCGTCGGCGTGCGATTTTTCAGCTTTTTCGAGTTCGCTCTTGAACCCGATCCGCGCGCACACGTCCAGCACCGTCTCGCGCGTCGCCGCGTCGACGTCCGCGCACGAGTCTTCCAGAAACGTCCTCGCCCGGCTCTTCGCGCCGTCGCCGCGCGCGTACTTCCAATCGTCGACGTCGTGCAGCAGCGCGGCGAGCTCGCAGACGAACGCGTTCGCGCCCTCGAGCCTCGCGAGCGCCACCGCGCTCGCGCGCACGCGCTCGACGTGCCAGAGATCGTGCGAGCCGTCGTTCGAGGCCAGGGCGTCGCGCGCGAAGCGCTCGGCGCGCGCGACGACGTCGCGCTCGAACGATGCGCGGTCGGTCGCGGGCATCGCGACGCGGCGCGGATTGACGACAGTCGACGACGCACCGTCGGCGATGGCGACGACGGCGACGGCGCGCGCGGCGTCGAGCGCGCGCGCGACGACGTCGACGCGGTGCGGGCGACGCGCGACGCGAAGGCGCGGCGACGAGAAGGCGCGAACGATGACGATGCGAACGATGTTGACGACGCGCGTCGATCGCGACGACGGCCGCGGGTGGGGACGCGCGCGCGCGCGAAGCGGACGGGACGGCGCGGGCGAGACGGAGGACGCGAACGACGGCGTCGCGGACGCGCGCGCGACGGCGGCGAGCGCGGGGCGGAAGAGATGGAGGAATAAGACGGAGCTCGCGGCGTTTCTGGAGACGCTGAGCGAGACGTTTCCCGAGGAGTTGGATGAGATGCGGAGAAAGGTGAGGGACGACGTGAAACGCGCGTCGCAGAGCGCGTTGTTGCTGACGTGCGCGCAGGCGTGCTTCGTGGGGGCGATGTGCATGAGCGCGCAGTCGATGAATTACTTTAGCGCGGCGCAGTTTACGTTGGCGAGGTGCGCGATTTCGTTGCCGTTCATTTACTTGTTGGCGCGCGTGCGAGGGGAGACGATGCGGGAGTTGAATAATGTGAAGAAAAGGAACGCGCTGTGCACGTCGACCGTGATGATTCTGCTCGCGGCGTGCGTTTGTTTGGCGCAAATATGTTTGGCGTACGGATTGAAGCGGGCGTCGCTCGGAAACGCCGTCGTCCTGGGGCAATTGGTGCCGGTGTATTCGTGCACGATCGCCGTGTTTCAAGGAATCGAGAGGCCGAGCGTGGGTAAATTCTCCGCGATCGCGTTGAGCGTGATCGGGACGATATTACTCCTCGATCCGGCGCGAATGTGGCTGAGCTCGGGTAATATTCTGTTGCTATTTCGAAGCGCGCTCTTCGCGGCGTACTTGGCGTTTCAAGAATCCATCTTGCGCGAGTACAATCCCATCACCGTGGCCGTGGTTTCGCAAACTATGGGTGCACTCATGGGGATCGCCATCACCGTTCCTCTCGTGTTGCGCGAGCACGTCACCGCGGAGGCGCCGATTGCTTTGGTGACGCAATCGAACGCGTGGGCCGCCGTCGCCGCCGTCGGCGTGCTTGCCTCGGCGGCGTACGCGTTGACTACGCGCGCGGAAGCGGACACGACGCCGGTTGTCACCGCGTGTTACGGGTCACTGCAGCCGATTTTTGCCGGATTGATCATGTCTGCCGGCATAGGGGGCGCCGTACTCGCGCGCGACGCGTTTGCGTCGACGCTCATCTTGGTTGGGAGCATTTTTGCCGCCGCAAAATCGACGCTCGAGCGAAGCGACATGCGCGTTTTGCAACGCTCGCAAGGCGTCGTGTGGAACACGCTCACGGGTGATCCCACGATTGCCGTTCCGCGCTCGCGGTCGACGGCGAGTTATCCGGCGCCCATCGACATGACGCTCGACTTGGACGCCGAAGTGTTCGACGTCAGCGCGACCATCGACGCAGGCGCTGACGAAGAAGAGGGCGGCACTGTGATCATGAAAGGTGGTAAAACACTAAAACGCGGTGATAGTGAAGCTGTGGGCACGGTGCGCTTGAAGCGCAAGAGTCGTAAGACGCGTTTGCAGCGATCCGAGGTCGTTTGGACCATCGCGTTCGCCATCGTGCTCTCTGTCGTCTCGCTCGCAGGTGCCGGTTTGATTGGCTGGTACGGGGTGTACTTGTACTGGAAGTTCTTATGCTAGTGCGTTCTTTCAGTTTTTATCGTAGCTAATAGTTTTATCTCAACGTCATGCCTAGAAGTCTAAACGATTCAGAATTTAGAATTTACGCGCGCGGAAGTCGTCTTCATCCAAGAAATCCGCTACGACAGTGGCGCCGCCGAATTTCTTCCCGTTGAGAGCATCTCGCGCCTTTGTCGCGGCGTCGACAGAGGCATACTGCACGAAAACCTTCCCGATTCCAGGAGTCTTTTCGTCTGTATCCTTGCCCGGTCTAGGAATGACCACGGAGACAATCTCTCCGTGCTTTCCACATTCCTCTTGCATGTCCTCCATGATGTTTTCGTACTCTTCGTCGTCAGCCAATTCTTCTTCCGTGAGGCCCATGTTGTCAAAAGAAACCACAGTTGACGGTGGGTTTGTGGGAGGCGCCGCGATCGCGGGCGGCGGTGGTGGCACGTTCATCATCCCAGGTTGCACGCCGCCGGGAGCGTTACTTTGCTCGGCGCGGCGCACGGTGAGCGTTTTATCGCCCATCGTCATGCCGTTCAACCCTTGACACGCGATGTCCGTGACGGAGACGTCTTCGTAAACGACGAAGCCGTATCCTTTACTATTTCCAGTCTCCTTGTCGCGCACTAAATCAAATTGACGAATCGGCCCGAACGCTTCGAGCAACTCCCGGATCTGGGCTTCGTCTAAAAAGTACGGCAAACCACCGATGAAGATGCGATCCTCGTGTTCATGCAAAAGGTTCCCACCCGCGCCCATGCGTTGCAAAGCCGAAGGATCCAATCCGATCGCCGCGAGATTCAACGCCGGGTTGGGCATCGACGGCCCCAAATCATGCGCGAGCGACGGGTTGTAATCATTCGGTCTGCGAATGCGAACCGGGACGCCGTCCAGAACGATTCCGTCCAACGCGAGCGCGTTTGACGCCTCCTCCACGCTACGAAACTCAACGAACGCGAACTTTTTCTCCACGTTGATGTACACGTTCACCACCGGTTGTCCCTCCGCCCCGTTCGTGCCACCGACGGCGAGCAACGCGTTGTTAAAGAACGCGTTCACGTCCGCCTCGTTCGTCGTGAGCGGGATTCCACCGACATAAATCCGTCTCGCGTGCCGCGTCGCCTGCGCCGTCGCGTTCAAGCCTCCGCCGCCGTATCCCATTCCCGGCGGCGGCGCGTACCCGCTCCCGACGGGCGGTAAATTATTCGGGTCCACTGCGTCGCGCGGCGATTTCGCTTCGTCAGTCCTCGTTCTCGCGCCCCTCTCGCTTCGTCGCCCACGGATCGCGCGCGCGCGCGCGTCGACGCACCACCCTCGGGCAAAACATCGAATAGCGTCTTGCGCATCCTCGGTTGCGGTTCCCACGGCCCCGGGCTCATGCTTCGCTCGCGTTCGGGTCGAAATCCTCGTCGAGGATCGCGACCGCGGCCGCCGCCGCCGCCGCCGTACCGCTCGCGGCGCCCGCGCGGGGGCGATCGCGAGTCCCTGCGGCGATCGCGACGGTCGTATCGGTCCCTGCTGTCGTCCCGACGCCGCGGAGGAGGGTCGCGGTCGCGGCCGTACATCGTGAACGAGCGATGAAGTGCGGACGAAGCAGAGCTTTTCCGCGCGCGCGGCTTACAATTCGTCTAAACGATCGCTAACGTATCTCGTCGAGCCAACGCGCGGTGACGCGCGCGCGATCGACGTTGGGACAGGTGAGGAAGTGAACGCCCGCCATTTCGTGGTACGTCGAACCGTGAAACTCAGCGCTGTCGGATTTGAAGAATTCGCCCACGGCGGCGTCGGATTGGAGACGACGCGCGTACGCCTCGTGCGCCGACGCGTCGTTCGTGAGATAAACCTTCCCAGCGCAGACGAGGAAGGGGTAGAGACGCACAGCACCACGCGTGAGGTATTGGAACAAGCCTTCGGTCACGCCGGTCCAGTGCGGGTGGAAAAAATCGTCCACGACGATGACGCCGCCGGGCGCCAAATTACACGCCACCGCGCCCAAGTCTCGAAACGTTAACTCCGCCGTATGTCCGGCATCGACCGATACTAAGCGGAATGGATCGATGTGGCGCTTCGAAAGCCAATCCGTCGCGAGATCTGTCGTCGATCCTTTGTGTAAAAGCGCAAAGTCGCGGAATCGCAGCCCGAGGTGCGACATGGCTTGCATGAATCGATGATAACTGCCATGACCGCTGCCGTCGACGTTCAAATTTTGCTTTTCAAAGACATCCACCGCCACTAGCGCCTCGCTCGCGTCTGCGGTGATAAATAAGCAGCTCGTGAACCGACCGTGGTGGACTCCCATCTCGCCGACGGCGCCGAACAAGCTCATGTCGTCGTGCTGATAATTCGACAACATCGCCGTCACCATCCCGTGCACCAGCACGTCTCCGCTGCCTTGTCTCACTTTTTCGTACCCTCCATTCGCTATGTCTCTCGCCTTTTCCACCGCCACCTTTCTCGAGCGTTCCGACGGCGCCGCCGCTCGAACGCTCGGTGCCGCGCACGCCGCGTGCGCGTCTTCGAACACGCGCGGCCCGACCGACGCCTGACCCGCGGCGAAGGCGCTCGTCGACGACGACGACGAATGCGAATCGTCGTTCGGGCGTCCACGGCGAGGCCACGATCCGCGCATCGACGCCGAACGCGCGTTTTCGGAACCCATGTTCAAAGAACCCATCGCACTCTGCAGCGCCCACACGACGACGACGAGCGCCGCGCACACCGCGAGACCGCGGGCGAGACGCAACGCTCGGTTGCGCCGCGCCATGGCGGCGGTCCCGCGCGACGCGCGACGCGAGGTGCGGTGCAGCAGTCACAAGATGAACGAATGAGCGACGAAGACGCGACGAAGACGCCGCGACTAAAGTGAGCGATCGACGATAACGCGCGGCGCATAAAATATTACAATCCGAGATCCTTGACGGAGACGCGGTCGGTGAGCGGGGCGCCGTCACGATCGAGCAGCGACAAATTTTTGTAGTACCCTCTCGGCGAACGCTCCGCGCCCGGCCAGTAGTTGGCTATGAGCGAGCGGAGCTCCATCTCGTCGAGCACGTCCTCGCCGGCGTGCTGCGGATAGGCCGCTCGGAACGCCTTTGAGATTTCGCTCTGATGACACCGCCCCGAGCGCGACAGCCGCTTTTCTCCAAAGGCGCAGAAATCGGCGTACTGCGCCTCCAATTTCGCCATCGTCGCCTCGTCGACGCGCTTCGGTCTGCCGAGTTCGCTCACGCCGGCGATGACGGCGAACCCCAATCCGCTCGAAATTTGCCACGTCGCGTCACCGAACGCGGCGTCGCCGAGCTGCGACACGGCGACGCCCGATAACAAGAACCAACACGCGATGAGCGCCTTGCTCGCCGAAGACGCGTCCTCCATCTGCGCCGTCCCCGTGGCTTTGCGCAGTAACCAATCGCTCGGCCGCTCGCTGTCGGTTCTCCCGAGAAACAACATCACCACCGACACCGGACTCGCGTAGTATAAGCCCAACGCCCAGACCACGGCGCCGAAAATCGCCGACCCGCTCAAAAAATCCATCGCCCCGCCCGCGCCGCGCCCGCTCGCGAAGTCAAACTCCCCGTCCCCCCCCCCGGTCCAATCCGCGTACGACTCGATCGAATCCACCCCGTACAAGAACCCATCCGTTGAATTTTCGTACACCAGCGCGATCACCGCCGTCATCGCGACCGCCAATCCCCCGACGACGACCCACGTCTTCGCGTTTTCTCGATTCGCCGCCTTGTCCCTTCGCGAGATCAGTCTCGGGTCTCGCGTCTCGTCCTCGCGTCCGCGCGCCCGCGCGCGCGTCATCGCGCGTCGTCCGCGCGATATCGCGCCGTCGCCATCGCGCGCGCGCGTCGTCTCGCGCGGCTTTCGCGTCGCGAACGTCACGCGAGACGACGTCATCGCCATCGTCCCCGCGCGTCGCGTCGTCCGCGCCGTCCGCGCCGTCCGCGTCGTTCGCGTCGTCGCGCGCGTCGTCGTCGTCGCCGTCGTCCGCGCGCGCGTCGCCATGGCGCTCGCGTCGTCGGCGTCGCGCGTCGCGGTCTCACTCCGCGCCGCGCCGTCGCGCATGCTTCGACGCGGCGCCCTGCGCGCGTCCGCCTC
>Ga0209666_1000245_pt1 | contig 42183 bp, 59 predicted proteins | sample SaaInlV_125m_DNA_FD_184679 | JGI IMG/M metagenome (GOLD analysis project Ga0209666, IMG submission 184679) | Marine microbial communities from expanding oxygen minimum zones in the Saanich Inlet - Saanich Inlet SI037_S3LV_10m_DNA (SPAdes)... | ecosystem: Environmental > Aquatic > Marine >...
AAATTAGTTAAATTATATATCATTCTATTTAATTATTATTTTTTATTTAGTTAATAGTAGAATTATGAATAGTTATTATTTACTAGACTGTGATGAAAACTATAATATGAGCGATATTAGTACTAAACAATCTTGTAATAACATGTCAATATTATCAAAAGATTATACTTTAAATCAAAATAGAACATTTTCTGATAGAATACAATTAGAAATATGCGAATTTAATAATAGATATCACAATGATATTTATAATATTAAAACAAATGAAAGTGACTTAAATAAAGGGTTTTCGGTAAATAAAAAGAGCTGCATATATAAAAGACCATCATATAACGAAGGGAATTGGGTAAATCAATATGACTTATCTAATACTTATAAAAATAGTATGTTATCAGGTGGATTATTTAATTATCAATCCAAAGCCAAAACTAATTCTATTTATAAACAATGTAATTACAATAACAATGATAACTTCTCATATCTAGGTGAATGCAAAAAAGGTCCATTTCATATTTTTACACAAAATTTCACTAATAGTTATGATAATTGTGTATAGTAGTATAATAATCTTCAATAAACATTTTAATGATTTTATATTTATCTTGACTTATTTTTTTACCCATTTCTGTTTTAATATGTTGCATTAAAATTGTTGTGCGATGTTCTATATTTTTAATAATAGTATCTATATTACTTTTTCTATTTATTATACCATATGTAAAATATCTAGATATCCCTATCGAACCCAATGATTCTATTCTATCGGCATCTCTTATACAATTTAGCTGTTTATTTAAATTATAATCAATACATTTAGTATTTGTATTTTTCATATCAATTTCTTTTGATAAACTTATATTACATGCTAAATAAACAACTTTATTTACTGTATATGTATCTAGAATATTTACAAAGAAATCCTTTAATTTTGTTTCTTGATTTTCTCCATTAGCATATTTGTTATCACCTATATCATGAACAAGTGAAGCTAATATTACTTCAAATATTTCTATATCATTTAAATTTTCCGATATTGCTATCTTTGTTGCTAAACACTTAACTCTCAATACATGACTAAAATTATGCGATTCATCATATGTATCCATTATTTCTTTTGCAAATAATTCTGTTTTATTAACTGCATTGAAATCCATACTATTCATAATGCACATGATAATATATATAATATTTGATAGCCTATCATTTTTTTTAAATGTTTAGTATTTTAAAGAGTTAAAAAAGAGTTAAGAATTTATTATTCAATAATAATAGTATATATAATGCCTAATTATACTTGTCAAAATAATAAAAGTAAGATAAAAGAAGTTGTTGAAATAGAAGAAGTTGTTGAAAATTTTATAAATAATAAAAAATTGATAAGTAAAACTGAAAATATAATTACAACAATGTCCAATACTAGTAGTAATAAAAAATTAACATTTATTGAAGTTTGTGCAGGAGCAGGAGGATTAAGTAAAGGATTTATAGATTGTGGATTTGAAGCTTTATTATTAAATGATACTGATAAAAACTGTATAAAAACTCTTAAATTGAATCATCCCGATGTAAATATTATAATGGGTAGTATGGTTGATCTAAATTTAGAAAAATATAAAGATAAAAAAATTGATGTTTTAATGGGTGGTGTACCTTGTCAATCATTTTCACAAGCAGGAAAACGCGAAGGTATAAAAGATGACAGGGGTAAATTAATTCTACATTTTATTAAAATGATAAATATTTTAAGTCCTAATGTATTTATAATTGAGAATGTTCATGGTCTTGTAACACATGACAATGGAAATACTTTACAAATGGTTATTAATGAAATTAATAAAATTGGTAAATATATAATAAATTATAAAGTATTGAACGCAAATGATTATTCTGTTCCTCAAAATAGAAAACGACTTATTATAGTTGGTATTAATAGTTCATTAAATAAAATATTTAATTTTCCTAGTCCTCATAAATATAAACCTGTATTAAAAGATGTTCTTGAAAATTGTCCTCAATCACCTGGTGCTGTTTATAAAAAAGATAAATATGATATAATGAAATTAGTTCCCGAAGGAGGATGTTGGATAGATATTCCAGAAGAAATTGCTAAGAAATATATGGGAAAAAGTTATGAATCTGGTGGTGGAAAACGTGGAATTCTAAAACGTTTAGATATGAAAAAACCAAGCCTTACTTTATTAACAACTCCTTCTCAAAAACAAACAGAAAGATGTCATCCGATAGAAACACGTCCCCTACAAACAATTGAATACGCAAGAATTCAAACATTTCCAGATGATTACAAATTTTCTGGTTCTATTAATCAAATCTATAAACAAATTGGCAATGCTGTCCCTGTTAATTTAGCAAAAGCTATTGCAAAAGAAGTAATGGATGTATTACAAAATTAATATTTACTAATATAATTCTTTATAATATCAATTATTCTACAAGAATAATTGATATTTCCAATACTCAATACTAAATTAAATAACTCTTTTCCTTTTATTTTCTCAATCTCAACATCATTATAAATTATTTTTTCATGTAATTTTTTACAATTAGGTTTCGGATTAACAATTGCCCAAATACATCGTGTTTTAGGATTTTCCTTTTTATATTTTGATAATTTATCTAATAGTGCTTTCTCACTACTAGAATTACAAGTATTATATTTATTTTTTACTTCCATTATAATAGACATATCTTTTTTAAGACAATCTAATCCACTATAATGGCCTGTTTTTAAATCTTCCCAACCAAACCAATTACCTATTATTATTTGGCTTAAAATACCCTCTATCATTTGTTTTTGCCTTTGTTTAAATGCTATTTCAAGCGTTTTGATATTTTCTTTACTATTATCGCCAAATATTGTTGGTTCATGCACATATATTTTTTTTTTCTTTTTTAAATAATTCATCAATTATAGTTTTTATTTTATTAGTATAGTCTTTGAACCAATATAGCATTCTTACAAAAGATTGTATTTTAATAATTTTATTAATATTAGTTTTGTAATATTTAGTTTTTTCATTTGTCATAGTATATTCCATTGAATAAGATGTTTCAGATTATATTTGGAATACAATCAATTTTTTATAATATTGATCAATATTATAAAAATTGATTTTTATATATTTATAATAGTAAAATCATACAATGCAATACGTGGGTGCACATATTAATCGTGATAAAACAATTGTAAAAACAATGGAAAATATTAAGAATGCCGGTGGAAATGCATTGCAAATATTTGTATCAAGTCCACGCAGTACAGCTTTAACAGATATGGTAAAATATAATAGTGTTTCTCGTGAAATTAAAGAATATCTTAAACAAAATGACTTTAAATTAGTTATACATTCTCCTTATGTTATTAATGTTGCATCGGAATTTAAAAATGGTAAACGTACATTAACAATTGACGAATGCTATTGGATAAAAACAATAATAAATCAATTAGAAATATCAGATTTAATAGGATCAATTGGTGTTGTTCTTCATGTTGGTAAACATGTCAAACTATCCTATAATGACGGGCTCGAAAATATGAGAACAGCTATTAAGTATGTTTTAAATGATATTTCAAAAAAAAAATTAAATACAAAATTAATTCTAGAAACTCCTGCTGGTCAAGGAACAGAATTACTTACAGACTTAAAGGACTTCATTAAATTTTATAATAGTTTTACAAAAGATGAACAAAAATATTTAGGTATTTGTCTTGATACTGCTCATACATGGGCTCTTGGATATGACCTTGATGAAGCGTATAATTTATTATTTAGCAAAGGTAATGCCAAAAATATTACCTTAATACACCTCAATAATAGTCTCGTTGAAAAAGGTGCTAAAAAAGATAGACACGCAACAATATTAAATGGTATGATTCCTAATGACAAAATGAATGATTTTATCAAAAGTATTAAAAATAATAAAACTGTTATTATTCTAGAAACACCATCTACCGATTATGATAAAGAAATAGCGCATATTTATGATATCAAATAGTATCCTTGGCTAATATCCAATTTTCAGGTCTCAAATCATGTAATTTATGATTTTTATAGTAAGGACCAAACCATACTTCTGGTGCAATAACATAATTATTTTTAGCTAGATATGCACCCATCCACGAAAATGTACTATTAGCTATTATGAAATTATCACATGAAGACATTAATAACATTTGTTTCCAGTCAGGAATATTATCTGCTACTTTTTTATAATTCATATTTGGATAATGTCGATTAATAATTTCAATATATTCATTCACTATATTATTGTCTGTTTCTTGACAAAATATTAAAATATTATAATCCTGTAACATTACATCTTTGTTAGCTAATTCTTTAAATGCATTTAGATAATACTGAACAGGTTTAATGGGATGCAAATTTTGTAAACCATAATAATTACCTATACGAAAATGTATAGCAATAGTTTTTCTATTAAAATATTCAGGGTATGCTTTTTTAATATCTAATATTTTCTTATCAATATCTAAAATTCCTTTAATTTTATTTATATTATGTTTGAAATATTTATCGCTTTGAAAAAACCCTTGTAATACTACATCTTCATCATATTCGGGTATCTTATTATAATTAAATTCTTTTTCTTCATATTTTTTAACTATATCACACTTATCACTTGCTTTATCCTTTATTTTATCGAAAATATTATCCCAATAATATCTCTCTGTTTTAAAAGGTGTGTTATCATAATATATATTATAGTCATCGCAATAATCAATATAATATGACAACATATTAAATATCATAAACATCTGGTTACCTAATCCGGAATGTATATTAATTCCGACAGTTTTCATTTTTTTAATATATTATTACAAGATTACCTTTATATAAAAAATTGATTATATTTATTTTAAATTATTATTAAAATGACTAATAAAACTATTACTATCGCTAAGGTTTTTAAACAACGTATCATGGATATGCCTGATACTATTGAAACCAAAAAGGATATTGAAACTTATTCCAAAAATCTTGTGAAAGAAATTTTAAATGATTTTAAGAAAAAAAATAAAAAGGGGAATGTTGATCTACCAAAAAAACCTCTTAATCCATACCAACAATTTGTTAGAGATATGCAGCAAAAGATTAAAGATGAAAATCCCGAATTAGACGCAAAGGAAAGATTCTCTAAAATTGCACAAGAATGGCAAAAGCAAAAAGTAGCTTAGATATTATTAATTATCTTTAATATTGTCCCAAATCCTTCTGCTATATTTAATTCATTATTATCACTCATCATTCTAACATCAAAATGAATCCAATTTTTTCTATATTTTTTTTCTACAAAATTCATAAGAAATAAACTTGCCATAAAATCATCACTTTTTTTACATTTATATCCACTATTTTTAACATCCGCTATATTAGATTTAATATATTCCATATATTCAAGCCATGGAGGTATTCTTATTATTTTTTCACCAATTTCTAAACACTGTTTAGATGCTATATTAGATAGTTTCTCATTTATAGTAAAATAAGAAAAACTACTATGACAATACACATCACTTGCTGATGTTAAAGTTGCTATATCAAAAATGTAATCAGGATTATAATTTTTACATATATATGCAAGGGTATCTGCTAATATCAATCTACCTTCGGCGTCAACATTAACAATCTCTACGGTTTGTCCATTATATGCCGTAACTACATCTTTCGGTTTCGTCGACGCATTTGATACTATATTTTCTACCAGAGGACATAGACATATTATTCTTTTTTTACTATTTTGCTTAACTAAATTATCAAATAGCCCAATACCAACACACGCCCCTTCTTTATCCATATGCATATTATTCATACCTTGAACATTTTTAACAGAGTATCCACCAGTATCTATTGTAACCCCTTTTCCGGCTAAACATATTGTCTTTGTATATTTAAGAGGTTTATATTCTAATATAACAACCCTCGGTTTGTTATGAGAATATCCACCAACCGCATGTATTAAATTTAGTCCTAACTTTTTAATATGTTTGTCGTTTAATATTTTAATATTTACTCTTTTACTCTTTTTGAAATACATCTTAACATATCTTGAAAACTTTTCAGGTGTTATCTTATTCGCTGGTTCATTTATTAAATCTCTTGTAATATTTGCTGAGTTAACAATATTTATTATTTTATTTTGTTGCGCTTTATAATGTGGTGCGTGAAACTTAATATTTCTTTTGAAATTATTATTTTTATACTTATTAAAAGAATACAAACCTTGAACTATTTTATATATAAATGCATCGATTTTATCTTTGTTTAATTTTCTTAAATTGAATATTACTTCTTTATTCATATTTGTGTTGTAATCTATTATGGTATTTATGCTTTTCGACAATTTTATAATATCTAATGATGATTCTATTTTAATATTACCTTTTTCTTCACGAGATGATATATGTATAATATTATTTTTTTTAGGTAATTTGTTTATAAAACTAATTTTCATCCTATTTAAACGATATATATTATACTTTTATGTTAGTATTAATTCTGAATTTTCAAATTTATATACTTTATCTGCTAATTCAAGAGCAGATTTACGATGTGCTATTATGATTATTGATATATTCTTATTATTTAAACAATCTCTTATTGTATTTTGAACTATTTCTTCACATTTTGGATCTAACGCAGATGTAGCCTCGTCGAATATTAATATTTTTGGTTTACGTATTAATGCTCGTGCTATTGATATTCTTTGTTTTTGTCCTCCTGATAGCGAGCTTAATTCTGTTCCATCTATTTTTGTTTCATATTTTTCAGGTAATTTCATTATAAAATCATGTGCATTCGCTTGTTTAGCTGCATATTCTATTTCTTCGTATGTTGCATTATCGTAACCATATGCTATATTATTGGCGATTGTATCACTAAACAATATACTATCTTGTGCAACATAACCTATTTTACTTTTAATCCACTTATTGTCATATGTTTCTATATCAACATCATCGACATAAATTGTACCTGATTGAGGTGATAATATACCTGTTAATGTTTTAACTAATGTACTTTTTCCCGAACCAGATTCTCCAATTATTGCTATTTTATCACCACTATTTATCTTAAAATTAAAATTATCTAAAATATATGTTTCAGATTTTTCATATTTAAATTTAATATTGTTGAATGAAATAGTTCCTTCTATTTCATTTTTTGGTGGTATATAATATCCACCTTTATATTCATCGGAATCTAACATATCAATTATGCGCTTATATGGTTCTCTACATTTTATAAATTCATTTTTGAAATGAATAATAGCTTTGACATTCTCATATAAACTCTGGTTATGTAATATAAATGTTATAAGACCATTCATTGTATCCAAATAGCGCGCTGCCAATATTATCGCTATGGTTGTAAATGTTGGTATATTACTGATAAATAGCAAATTAATTCCATATAATAATGAGTTTTTCTTATCATATTTCTTTACTTTTTCATGTAATTTATAAAAATTAGTATTGCAATTATCTTCATTCGCATATGTCTTTATTACAGATACATGTGATAATGTTTCATGTGAATATGCATTAATCTCTTTATTTAAGTCGTCAATACCATTCATATAATATTTGTCTAATTTTTCGTATATATTTGAAATTAATAGATTCAATGGTATAAGGACACATGCTATCCCAGTTAATTTCCATGATATATTAGTTAATAACCAAATTGTAGCTATAACATGTATAGATGAACGCGACATTACATTTATGTTTAAAGATATAAGATCAGATACGGTTCGTACATCATTATTAATGTATTCTAATAAACTGCTTACTGGTGTTATTTGATAATATTTACTTCTTTGATTTATAAGTTTATTATATATTATTTTCTTTAATCGGACATTCATACATTTTTGTGAATATGCAAAACACGTACCCCGTATAGATGTTGTTATCATAGCGAGTATATTTGCATATAATAATTTAAGTAGCCTTTCATTTGAAAAATCACCTTGCATAAGTCTACTAGTATGTTCACTAGCATAAACACTAAAATACGAACCTGTACAACCACATATTAATCCCAATGCTGTAAACTTAACATCTTTATCACATAAGCTAATATACCTTTTAACAATTGACATTCTTATAAATATATTTTAATTAGAAAAGCTTTAAATCATAATTTTATAGTTTTCAGGCAAATTATTGTTATCTTTTGATATTAATGTTTTTTAGTTTTCTTTTATCAAAAATGCATTTATTATTTTTTACATTATTTTCAATATCATTTATACAAGCATCTGTATTATGTTCTTGATGAGCAAAGTTTTTTATTTTATTAATTATAAAATCTGTATTACCAAAAAACGATAGGTGCCATCCTCCATTTTGTAACAATTTATCGTGAACAGATCTAATATGCTCAATTAGTTTTTTATCATTCTTCGCCAATGAAGTATTATACTTAGCCAATGTTAATAGTTTACCTTTAATCCATTGTATATCTTGTTTGCATGTAAAGTTATAATAATAAAAATCCATATCTAATCCATATATATATTCTTCATTTATTACTATTTTATTATTTTTAATATCTTCTAACAGTATTTTATTCGGTATCTCATCACAATCGTTAATCATAATAATATCTTTATTATCTAATTCTAATTCTAATTTTTTAATACCTTTATCTATACAAGCTCTTTGATAATTCTCGTTATCCCATGCATTATTATTATTCGGCATATCATTAACAATAATATATGTTACTTTATCTAAAAATTTTTCATATAATTGTAAATTATTTTTAAAGTTCAATTCTTTTTTATTACCTGCAAAAGTTGATGTAGCTTCGACAATTACAAATTGGTCTACTATATCATACAATTCAGTAAATCTCAATAATAATAAATTATATTCGTTATAAAATATAAAACAGTCTATGATTTTCATTATATAATATGTGAAAAAAGAGTACATAATTAATAAAAAAGTGTAAATTATAAAAAGTTTATAAAAATCATAAAAAAATAAAATTATGTACTCCTTTTTATATATCTATGTAATAAGGGGTTTTATTTATAACCTTATTAGGTTTATATGTTAATAACAAATTATTACTAGAATACGGTATCAAAATATTATTTAAAATATAATCAAAATAAATTTGTTGATATGATTTGGATTTAGATTCAGGAGAAGATGAAGTAGCAGCATATTTTTTAGAAATAATTTTATATTCAACCATCAATACGTCAATTAACACATATAATTCGGCTATGATTTCGTCAGTTGGTGGAGCAATAGTTTCGCCTTCGTCTTCAAATTCATTTTTTAAAAAGGATGTAATTATTTCTGTATAATCGGCCAATATTTTTAATATACTTTTTTTTGATCTAATTACATTTGCATACCCAAAATCATATAACATAACATTATATTTACACGATTTAAGATAAAAATCTATGCCATTAAAAATATAATGATAATAACCTTTTTCATTATTTATATGCCATAAAAAATTACCTGCATGTATATCTTGATGAACATTATTTACACTATTATGAAATGTACCAACAGATATAAAACATTGAAACATTATATTAAATAACAATTCTCTATTTCTAGCATTTTTAGGGTCATCTATTAAACTATTTAAATCGCCGTTTGCTATCTCGTTAATTGAAATAAGTTTTCTCTCATTTGGATAATCAATAATGTCACATGTACATGTTTTATATGTTAATAAAAAATGCTTTGATTTCCTTGCTACTATTAAATTTTTTGTTATATATTCCATTAATCTAATTTCAGTATTATTCTCATCATTATTTTCCATCAATTTTGTTGCAATAGGAAAAGTTCCAAGAACATTTCGTATTGCCGTTTTATAGATACTTCCATTGAAACTATTAGTGCCTATTTTTTTTTCTAAATTTATAATATTTCTAATTGTAAATCCATCATTTCCATCATATATTTTATCTTCCAAACATTCATTATGTTTTATATTTTGTAATTTTTTAAAGATATAATTGTAATAGTAATTTCGCATATCTAATGTAAAACGATTTATAACAAAAACGCTTTTTAGAAAATTTTGCACCTTACTAATACTAGAATATTTATCATCATTTAGTAATAATTCTGGTAAAAAAACTTTATCTCTTAATAAAGACGTTCTATCCAACAAAAGCTTTCTTTTTATACTTGCTTGTATAATTCTAATTTTTGAGTTCTTACCAGATGAAGAACGAACACTACCTATATTCAAAGACCCCGATTCTCTTTTCGGAGATACCTTAGAACTTTTCATTATTTTTCTACTTTTTAATAAAAGGAGTACATAATTAATAAAATCTCTTGAATTTCTTAAAGTTTGTAAAAATCATAAAAAAATAAAATTATGTACTCCTTTTTTAATATATAAATAAATAATATACTATAATAATATGACTCCCTTAAAATACTATACTGTATTACCATATCAATATATACCCGTGTATACCAATGTCAACTATTTCCATGACTACTTATATAATATAACTAAAAATTACATCTATCTCTCTCAATAATTTCACCTGGCCGTGGTATATAATTATTATTACTTTTATCAATATCTTCTGGTATATTATCTTCTAATAATTTTTTGTATAATAAATTTTCTATTTCACTATTCATATAATCATCATTGACTTCAAAAGTATTTTCTTGGCTTGTTTTAACATCACTATCAACTGTACCATACTTCATTGGTACATATTGGTTGAAATTATTTTTATTCATTATATCATATGCGCGATATGGGTGTAATACAATTTTATCTTCTGATATAACACCAATTACCTTTACCATAATTATATTAACAGTAAATCCATTTGATACCGCTACTAATTTAACATGTTTCCCTTGAAATTTTCCTGAACGATATAATATCATATCAATATCAAACATCAAATAATTGCTATTTTTGATATTGGTTCTATATCTTAACATAATATCGTGTACAACTTGAATTTCTCTTTTTTCATCATATCCAGGCAAATCCATTGTACCATCCTCGTTTAATGAAGTTGTTATAAGTTCTAGTATTTTATTGTAATGGAATACTATTTTACTTTTCATAATTTCGTCATCTAAAGTTTTCGGATTAACCCAATTTGTCCATTCATTTCCTTCAACGGCTATTATTATCTCTTCGCAATTATTTTTAAATACTTTCTTCAATTTTTCTGCATATGTTTTGTTATCAAACTCATAATAATAAACATTTCGCGCCTCATGTTTAATATCAATATCATATGGAATACTTGAATTAATAATATGTCTATTCCATGGTAATTCGCCAGTATTATTATACATAATTCTAGCATTAGAAGGATTATATTTAAACAAATTATTATGCCTAATGTTAGATTCGTTCATATTAAAGTTTTCAACAGTTTTATCACTATTTATATATTTCTGAATTACAATAAAATACATTATAATTACTATTATAATTGATATCAAATTAAATGAACATGTTATATAATTATCATTCATAATAATTATGACTCTCTATAATTTAATAAGGAAATTATTGTGTTTAATTTATTTTTATTTCTATCGCTAAAATCATTTTCAAAAACATAATCTGTATTACCATTATTATCTTCAATATTTGCACAACAATCATAACTTGTTGTGTCGCTGCAATTATAACAGAGAGGTCTATTTACATCGGTATCAATATATTTCTTGAAACCAACTCGTTTAACACCCACCGGTAGTTCGCAAAACCCATCATTACAACCTCCCCTATCGTTTGGATAATTTTTATTAGCTTTATAATAAGGACATTCCTCATTTTGAGAACATTTTTTATCCCATTTACTATAATAATCTTTAATACTACCATCATATTTATAAAAAGAATCACATTCAAATTTATTTGTTATTTTAACATTTCCATAACAGCCATAATTACCAACATTATTGGATTTATCATAATTCTTATCGACGTCTTCTAGATAATCGTCGGGCATTTTAAGTCGTGTAATGAAATTTTCAACAGAGTTTACAATATCCAATGACATAGTAGGTATCAACGTTTGTTTATTACTTAAATATACATCATATTTGCGGTCATTTTGATTCTTATTAAAAAGTTCTCTAATATTTCCGTAATATTCATTAATAAAAGGATAAAATGGTTTAATTCTATTAATATCAACATCTTCAAAACCATTTATAAAATATTTTTGTTCTTTTAAAAAACCCATATAATTACTATCGATGACAACATAAGTAAATAAATAATCAAACTTTACATAACCGCTTTTTAAATCATCAGTACTTATTTTAATTAATGTTATTTTAGAAATATCTTGTCTATATGCTTTGAGAAAAGCTTGGATAAATAGATAATCGGTCATAGAAACATATGCTAATGCTTTTTTTTGCATATCCCATATACATTTAGATATACCCAATCTAATAGTGCTTAAACATACGAATATACCAGGTTTATATTTTTCAGATTCAACATTATTATTTAAAACATAGTAATTTATATACGGGTCTATAATTACGGTTAATTGTTTATCGATACCGATAATATTACCGTTAATTTTATTAGTTAATTTAATATTATCAATTAAGTCTGCCATACTATTAGTTGAAACTAATAAGGAAGTTGCCACGTTTAGTTGATTGTCACTTATCAAAGCATTTCCGGTGTTAAAATACTCTTTGTTGCATTGGATATTTAGTAATATTATTATTAAAATAATAGCTAAGAATAATAATATATTCAAATTCATTTTTTTCTTTCCTTATTAAAATAATAGATAAAGAATGTTTTCTAGAAGAATTATAACACTTGTGATATATTTAATAATAGTTGCTATAATATTTATAACACAACCGTATATTATGTTTGATGCCGATGGTAATATGAAACATTTTGGTTATAAAATAGATAATGAAACAACTATAATACCGGTCATGTTACTTTTACCATTGCTTGCACTTGTTTTATATTTAACAGTATTAATGATAGAGTTAATATATATATGAACAAATTAATAGACAGTTTTTGTGGTAATCATAAAACATATAAAGAAATATTATTATGGTTGCAAAATTTTAATTATGATAAAAAAATATCAGCAGATAGCTGTATAATTGTATCAGGAACAACTTGTATAGGTAAAACATTTACAATTAATGCCATTTGCAATTATTTAAATTATGATATAACAACAATAGATAATAATAATTGCTACACGTCGTTACAGATGAAGGATATAATACATAAAACGACAAGTTCTTCGCTAATGCAACTTTTAACAAATAATATTAGAAACAAGGTTATAATAATTGATAATTTCGATTGTATATTTATCGCTGACAAAACTATAAATGTGTGTTTATTAAAGTTATTGAATGAAAATAAACTCAAAAATATCCCTATAATTTGTATTACTAATAATGATATTATAAAGAAAATCGGTGAAATTAAAAAAGCATGTAAAATATATAGTTTAGATAATCCTAGCTATAATGATATTAAAACATTACTTACAAATAAAAATATCAAAAATATAGATGAATTATATAGAGCATCTAATTCTAATTTAGAAAAGTTATTTAATGATATTGAGAATCCAAAGGACGTTTTGGATCAGTTAATAGTAGAAGATTATACGGATATAAGTTTTTTGTATAGGAATTATTTTGATAGAGAAAAAATAGAAAAAATTGTTAGCAAAGATTCGTGGATGATACCACTGAAATTTCATGAAAACTTAATAAAAGATTTAGAAAATAGGAAAGGGACTTATAAGAAAAAGAACGAATATTATAAGAATTTCATGGAGATGATGTGTTACTATGATTATTATATGTTTAAAAATAATGTTGATGCATGTATTAACATATTTACTTCATATGTTTATTATTTATCATTATTTGAATATAAAAAAGGGGCAATATCAAGCATGGGGAATTTTACAAAGATACTAAGCTATTTGTCGTTACAAAAAAAAAATATTAAAGCCACATATAATTCTAGTAATTTTCCACACTATCAAATATCAAATTATCATATAAACTTATTTAACAGAAAATTTATTTCCTTTAATTAGATAATTAAAATAAAAATATGGGAGACGTACAGCCACAAAATACAAATGACAAAGCAGTTTTAGACGATATTGGAGATAGTGTTTCATCTGCATTTTCAAGTGCGAAAAATGTAGTAACTGAAAATAAATTAGTAAAAGATACAGGATCGGCTGTAAGTTCGGTCGCAACTTCTGTAACTAATGCTGTAAGTAATATATCCGTCCAAGAAACAAAAGATGCTATTATAGAAACTGTAAGTGATAATACAAGTGTACTTTTTTTGGCGGTTGTCTTACTTGTTATTGCATCGATTGTGGGCTATATTATTTATAATATTATAACCGATACAGTTTTAAATCAGCAAAAAATATTGATTCCCGGTTCAGATGTACCATTATTTTGCAATCAATTAACTGAACTACCATTCGCTCAAAAATTAGAAAATGGTAATGGCAATAAGAGATCATATTGTTTCTGGATATATATTTTTAATATAAATAATAATTCAGGACAATACAGACATGTAGCACATGTTAGTAATGAAGAAAAAAACATATTCCCATTTAATGCTAGTCCTTATATTATGTTAGATAAGGATAAAAATAGTTTACATATAAGATTTGCCCTTAAACCAGATCTAGAAACATCATGTGCCTCATTAAATAATATAAATTACCCTTCATCAGGTAGTATTAAAGATTTTAGATCTTGTACTGTAAATGGTACGGCCTTTGCAACAGGTTTTACTATTGATTACGTACCAATACAAAGATGGGTACATGTAGGGTTCGTTATAAATGATATAGGTGGTGGTTCAATAACAACATATATTGATGGTAACTTTTATGAAAAATTAGATAGAAATTCGGGATTGGAAGGAAATTTAAGATTAGAAAAATTAAATCTTCAATGTGAAGGATCTTTAATAGTAGGTGGAACAGATTCCGGAGTCCCAGGACCATTTGGATTTTCGGGATTGTTAAGTAAGTTTACCGTTTTTAATTATGACTTAAATAAAAATGATATGTATAAAGAGTACCACAAAGGTCCTATAAATGGTATGCTTGCATCCCTTGGTGTAGGTGCTTATGGATTGAGAAATCCGGTTTATAAATTAAAAGCCGCAAATGTAGAAATGCAAAATTAAATGAACATTTTATATTTTTTATTTCCATATTTTAAATAGATAGTAACTAATAATGGAAGGTAGCCCCATACAACAAATTATAATTTCATTAATTGTATTATTATTAATGGGATACGTCGCTTATAATATATATTTAATTGAATTACATAATATGTTTAATGGAGAAAATGATATAAAAAAAGAAGTAGATATCATTAAAGGCGTTTTTGATTTTAATGCAAATAAAGAATGGAAATATAATACTTCTAACAAGTCTCATAATACATATTTACCTATTAAACCTTCTATAAATCAAGCGGGTGGGGCTGAATATTCTTATAACTTTTGGTTATATGTCGATAAAAATAAAATGGATACATATAATAAAGATAAAAAGGATATAGCCTTATTACTAAAAGGTGAAAAACATTTTTATTATAATGTTAATAATTACAATTGTTCTGCGAGAACTGTTGACGAAACTGTTATTCCAACGATATTAACAAAAAACCCTTTAATACGTATTAATCATAATGGGTCAAAATTAGCTTTTGATTATAACAACATCTTATCACCCGATTCTTATCAATATGGTACCAATTATAATGGTGGGAAATGTAGTTTACTTCAAGCAAATTCCAACTGGGAAAGAAAGAATCAAAATTTATTAGGCATATGGGATATACCATTTGATAGTAAATGGTTTATGGTTTCTATTATTATTAAAGAAATAGCAGATAGTACAAATATTCTATCGTCGAATTTATCTATGTGCAAAATATATTTAAATGGAATGTTAGTATTTGAAGATAAAGTTGAAACTATTTATAATGATGAACCACCCCGTGCGGCAACTCAAAGAGACAATAAATCGCCATTATATATCAATCCTCATCTAACCGATGTTATATCGGCTGATAGTAATAATTCTGCTGTTGCAAGCCAATTTTTTGATACTAGGAAATTGGGCGAGGAGAATATACTTAAAATAGGTGATATTAAATATTTTAATTATGCTATAAATGATGACATTATTAATGGTATATTTAATAAAGGCTTAAACAAAAGTAAGGCAGTGCAAAAAGTAAATGTTGAAGTTGATCATAATAAAATGGTACCATTCTATGAACTTGAAGATAGTTTAATTAAACAATTACCTTCAAACTTAAAGTCTAGTTTCTAAGTCTTAAAGCATAATGTACTATGATTTTTGTAATATACATTGCTTTATAATCATATACCTCATTGTACGGATTTAAAGTTAAAAAGATTTTAATAAATTATATATATTTATTAAAATGCCTCCAAGAATTTCTTTATCTGAATTATATTCTTTGAAAGACAAGAAAAATAGCGCCAAATATATTACTTTTGATAAAATTATTGAAACATGTCATATAAAAATAAAAAATACTGCTACAATTGGTGGAATGAATATTTTTTATGAAATACCATATTATATATATGGAAAACCTCTTTATAAAATAGCAGACTGCATTGATTATGTCGTTGATGCATTGAGAAAAAATGGATTATTTGTTCAAATACTACCAGCTCCTAATAATAATATCGTATATATTTCTTGGAATCCAAGTGAAATATCAAATAAAAAATTATTAATATAAAATTATTTACAATATATACAATTACAATTTGCAAAATGTGGGGTTAATATTTTAATACAATTATTACATATATTTTTATTTTTATTATTATTTAGTAAATTACATATATTACATGGTCGCGTTACAAGCATATTATCAACTAACTTATTAATTTCATCCATTATAATATATATAAAAATATATCATTATATATAAATAAAGAGACATGCAAATTTTTGTTAAGACACTAACGGGGAAAACAATTACACTCGATGTAGAATCTTCTGATACAATTGATATGGTTAAAAGTAAAATTCAAGATAAAGAAGGTATTCCCCCCGATCAACAACGTTTAATTTTTGCAGGAAAACAACTTGAAGACGGTAGAACATTAGCAGATTATAATATCCAAAAAGAATCCACTCTACATTTGGTTTTACGTTTAAGAGGAGGATATTAATTTTATTTTTATATAATATATGAAGGATTTATATTTCGGACAAGGGAGAGTTGTTCTTGGAGGAATATTAAATGGTTTTAATTTTAAAGAATTAAAAAAAAAATTATTTTATAGATAGAGTAAAATTTAAATGTTTATTTTTTGTGTTTTATAGTAATAGATTTTGAGTAGTCTTCCCGAAAAGTACTTAAATCATATTCTTTTTGTTTAAATTGCTGTTCTATCTTGGTATTCAGAGACTATCTTCTCGAAGCCGACTCTGGTCTTCTATGTGAAGATGCTTGTCTTCCCTCTGCTTGGTGCTACTTTTTCTCCCAGCTATCCTGTCCATTAAATTTTCAATACGAAGCTCTATTTTTCCACGACGCAAGGAGAATTCCTTCCCAGAGTTTTTATAATGTTCGCATATGGTTTACAAATGTTACTACCTTGTTCTGAATATCCTTTGCAGTTAAGTTTTTTAAATGTTGTTACTTGTTGGAAACATATATCACATTCGTCATCGCCAGCACCACCTCTTCTTTTTTGTATGCACTCTTCTTAAACTACGAAAGGTGTTTAGTATACTCATCGTTCTATTATTAACTTTTTTTGTCCTATTTTGATAGAAAATTGATTAAATTAATTAAATAATGTAGTTCCATAATGACATCTATTATGAATCGTTCCCAAATGATTGACGCGTTACCTGATGATATTCTTCGCGAATGTGCAAAATATATTTGCATACCCCCCATTGCTCTTATTAGGGAGATAGAACATTATGGTAAAATAAAAGATTATTTAAATGAATTTAAAAAATGCAAGTATAAAGACTTGGCAAATATTCATTACATTCTTCTCAAAGAATGGTATATTAAATATGCAATTAATATGATTGATGAAATTGATAGAGAACAAGAAGGGGTATGTACTCTTGTGATGTCTTATGAAGAAGATGAAAAAAATAAGATATTTATTGGTTTTATCAAAGAACTATTATTTAAAATAGATCCGGATATTATTAGAGAAAAAGCAAAGAAATATATATAGTAAGTTTTATATAAAAAATGATTAATATTTATTTTTATATTTGAGATATAAAGTATGTTTGGGTGCTTTAAACTTTTTTTAGGAAAATTTAAAAGAAATAAAATTATTGAAGAATGTACTGAGAAGAAAGTTGATAATATTATTGAATTAGAATGTAATATATGTTTTGATAAATTTGATAAATCTATTATTAAAGCACTCATACCTTGTGGACATCGCTCTTGTTGTGATAATTGTTTGCTTAACATTAAAATAAATAATAAAAAGTTTTGCTGTCCGATATGTAAAACCGATATAAGAGATACATTAATAATTTATGAAAATTTAATCGTGCAAAAATAAAAATTGATAGTGTCTAATATGTATAATAACATCAATCATATAGATAATGTCAGGCACTTACAAAATCAACTCTCTTATGTTCAACAAATTCGCAGGGAAATATGATGATATCAGTGATATCGTCAAGATCCCAAGAAGTTTCAAGGACAAAAATAATAGTGACAATATTAAAACCAATAAGAACTTCCTAGCTAAGAAGAAAGATAGCCGCTATGCTTATAAAAATCGTCGCACTGTAAACAAAGATTGGAAGGATTTTAATAATAACCAATAAATATATTTATGTTTTATCTTGAATTAATTTGTACAGAATTATTCTAAAAATAATAAAAAATGATTATATGTGTTCTATTTTTTATGTTTATCCAAACAACCTTACAACGTTTATATTTTTATAATTCTATCTTTATATTAGAACAACGAAAATGGATTGTATTAGTGATATTTATTGTTATAGACGTAAAAGTTATAAAAATACTGATTTATTAGTTAATATAATATATTATACTATTGTATTTTTACCATTGATAATTGGTATGTCAATTGGTGCAATATATGGTAAAAAATGGCAAGAAGACAAATATAAGAATTTAATTAAACCAGATTTTTATCCACCAAGTTATTTATTTGGTATAGTTTGGCCTATTTTATATCTAATAATTGGATTGATATATAGTTATGCTTTATATGATAGAGATTGTAGTCCATTTGGAATATCCAAATGTGGTAAAAGAAGGTTTTTTAAAAATACCAAATATTGGATAATACCAATATTAGCATTAATATTTAATTTTTCATATATACCAGCTTTTTTCAGCGAAAATGGATTATTAAATGGATTTATTATTATAATATTAAGTTTAGTTTTTGCAATATTGACATTGATTCAGTTTGTAATGCAAGAGAAGTACTTTGGTAATTATATCTGGGCGATTTTAGCATTAATTCCTTATATAGCTTGGTTATCTTATGCAAGTTATTTATCATATCATATATATATATTAAATGACAAAAAAGAAATATAATTATCCGGTAATTATATTTGCAAATGGAATAATATTAACATCTATGTTAACACTAAGTTTTTATACTAAACGTATTAAAAAATTATATTATGATCCACATATATGGATTCCTTGGAAAAATAAAAATCCATGGAAAAATAAAATTAATGATTGGTGGCATAATGAAACACCGTGGATTAATAAAAAACCATGGAAAAATGATAAACCATGGACAAAATAAAATTTTATTTTATAAGAGTGGCTTTTGTTATATTTGGAAACCATCTTAAATATGGCACTCTAATACCATGTCCCTCAATATTATATTTATTACCTACGTCTAATTTATTAAATACTTCTACACTTGTCCAATGCCAAACATATCTTGAATCTTTTAGAATATATACATTATTATCGGTATCACTTATACTTTGGCTACCTCTTGCATTACTGGATCCGTATGTATGTTTCTCATCAACCGTTATTACTTTTTTAAATTTAGTATTGTACACATATAAAAAATTAAATAACATAATTATAATTATAATTGCAAACAATATTTTATACGAAATAACAGGTATGTAAATATAATATATTGTTTTTATCTATATCATTATTTTTACTCATCTTTATACTAAACAATGATATTTAAATTAACTTATAACCATTTTCCGTGATAAATTCTTTAATAGTTTCCATATCAATATCAGCTATTTCTAATATTTTCTTTCCGTATGTTTGTGGAATTTTTGGAAATAATTTTGGTTTATGTGGCCAATGTGATGTCATTCTAATTTCGTCAAATGCTTTTTTTCTTTTATCTAAATCTTTTGCTTTTGCAAGAGATCTGGGTGTCATACAAATATATACAACACATCTATAATTATAATCATCATTTGCACTTTTTTGCACAGGATTTCCATAATGTAAAGTTCTACTATCCCAGAATACGCCATATCCGCGAGGGCATTTTATAGCTACTTCGCGACAACCTTTATTAATATAGAAATCATATTGAAGTTTATCTTGCAGTTTAAACCAATCTTTTTTATCAGTTATATTAAACTCCTTTTGAAAGTCTGTATGATATTTATTGCTATTTTCTAATATAACTAATGTCGCATCGCCTTCTTTTGTATCATATGCATTTACCCAACTTTGGATACACTCAAATCCACTACGAGTATAGCTTTGATCAACATGAAACCATGATTTGGATTCACGTGTAGGTTTATCTAAAATATAGATACTTGCTCCATCAAAACTCGTAATTAAATCATCGGAATCCCATATTTTTTTAAATGCTTCTATAACTTTTGGATTTTGCCGCACATTCCAAGCTAGTTTAGAATGCCCAACTTTCCAATGTTGAAGAAGCATTTTATGATTTGGAAATAATTCATAAATTTGCTTATATGTACTTTTATTAATTCTGTCAATAGGTGTATCAAAATTTTTTGTCAAGTGTTCTAGCAAATCCCATTTGTGAATAATCATTTCATCGCATTCATTACCATCTAGCAATGGAGCAATTGCTACACCATATTTTTCAACAGTTTCTTTGATATTCCCAGTATCACAGATATACTTTTCGCATTCATATTCAAAAGGCATGTTAGCATTATCAAAATAGAAAAAATCATTTTTTATTATAAAAGGAAAAATATAGATTTCATAAATTTTGTTATTCCATTTTTTTTTGTGCCTTAGTTGTGCCTTAGTTGTGCCTTTTTTTGTTGATTAACAACTTTAACTTTTTCATAAGTGGCTTGGCGAGTTCAGGTTTTTCTTCCAAATAAGAGATAAAATCCTTCATGGTAGGCTTCAATGAAGGGCATTCACCATTGCGAAATTCCCTACTTATTTCCCGAAATACAATTACTTTTTTGAGCTCATTCATAAGCTCAAATGGTTGGGAATATACGATCTTTTCATAGATCATATCCTGAACGTCACAGGGCATATATTCAATATACTGCATCATGGTCGTTGGCATTGCTTGGTAAACAGAAACTCAAAAAGACATAGTCAATTTTTATAAAAATCGGGTCTAATTTATCTGAAAATAACTATTAAATATACTTGGAATAAATTTGTCCTGGAAAATGCAAAAATTGAATATATATGTTGGAGTTTCCAGTTATCCAACAAACCGGATACACAGCTGAAACACAAGTTCTTAAAAGTTCTAGCTAAGTCAGTTCGTAAAGCCAAACAACAAACTAATTTGATTCAGTAATGGCCGCTACCAACGCTCTCTTCAAGGCTCACATCGAGAACATGCCTGAGGCTCTCAACACGAAGAAGGATGTAGATGAGTATTGCAAGCAGTTCTGGAAGGACAACAAGGAGAGGGTTAGGGAGGCCAAGGTAGCTGAGAAGGCAGCTAAGGTGGAAAAGCCTAAGCGCAAGAAGGGCTTTGACAAGGACGGTAACCCCAAGGAGAAGCGCGCTCCATCGCCTTACAACATCTTTGTGAAGAAGAAGTATGCTGAGATCAAAGCAGCTAATCCCGAACTTGACAAGACTCAGATTTTCTCTGAGATTGCCAGGGTGTGGCAGGAGGAAAAGGCTGCTCGGGTTCAACCCGAAAATGTCAAGGAACCTGAGCAAGAAGATGACATCTCAGACATCCAAGAAGCTCCTTCTGATGAGGAAGCTCCTACGAAGAAGCGTGGTCGCAAGGCTAAGAAGTCCATTGAGACCGACGAGTAAAAAAACGTAGAGTAGAATATATAGTAGAGTAGAATATATATAGTAGATATATATATGTTTATATTTTTATATTTTTATTCTATATCTACCGCTTGTATGCGCATTTGTCCAATAATATTCATAATATATATAGAGTATATTGGTTGTGTATTTGAAAGCACAGTAGTAACATTATCTAAGGTAGGTTTTACTTTTCTATACCCTAATTTTTTTAATACAACAGTATATATTTTGTGATTTCTGATTTCCTGCAATAGTTCCGCCGATTGAGGATATGTTATCTTACTATATACCATATCTTTAATATCGTCGGGCATAGCATTGAAATACTCCATATAGCTTACAGTAGCCATATTATAATGTAAAAAAATAAATAATATACAAAATCAATTTTTAATCATTTCTTTACATATTATTTAGAAGGAATTTGAAACCGTTGAAGTTAATATTATGTCTTTCGTACATACATCTTGGTATGATTGGACTTGGATAATTTATACTACCAACAACAAAATCTTTTGATTTACTTAAATCTTTGAAATCCGTGAATCTTATCTCAATGCCCCATGTTCCTCCAAATATTGGGGTATGCTTATTCCAACCTCTTTTTTTGTTTTCTTTATCAATTGTTTCAGGGTCTCTGATGAAATGACTATCGTATTTTCCATATGCAGTTAATTTACCTGATACACCAGTTGATTGTTTGTTTTGCATAAACCAGATATTGTCTCCCTTCTTGATTTTTTTTAGGATATTTTCATTTGTTGTGTTTTTTCTTAACGCCCATATGCCATTATGGGCTTGTTGGAAGAAGTGTTTGCCATCCTGAATGCGAATTATCCAATTGTTTTCATTCGTATTACAAGTCATGATTGCTTGCGTATTAGCTCTGTCTCACCAAGACCTTATCATTTTTTCGCTATTTCAGGACATATTAATCCCTGTATTTGCTGCCATCTCTCAAAAGTCTTAATAGCCTCTTTATTATCTACTTTTATTATTGACAGACATTTGGTATCATTAGACTTTCCAATTATTTGTTATTAATATATTATGTTTATATATTAAAGATAGTATTCTTCAATCACATGAGATATCATCTTCATTAACACACCATTTATCGACGATTCCTTTTTCATCGTCAAGACAATAATGTGTTCCACCAAATTTTAGAACATCTTCTTTTCTACATTTTTCAACTTCAACATATTTAGTATTATCTTGAATATAGAGAAGAGATGACATGCGATAGTTATAATAGCGATTTAGTTCTTTGTACATTTAATAATATTAAGTAAATATTGCTTATATCTTTTCAAAATCTTCAATGATTTCATTATTATCTTTAAGAATATTATATTTAAATTGTAGTTCGTCTATTTCTGTTTTTAATAATTCTATTTTATCTTCAAGATTTATTGTGTAATCGTGCATAATCTTGAAATTATTTTGTAATTCATCGTGTTTAGTTTTTTCTTTTTGCAACTCTTTAATCAATAACTCTTTTTCCTTCTGTAAAATATAATTATTACCAAAATAATAATCAGTATAATTATTGTTACCACCAAACATATAATGTAAATTTGTATACATTATTTAATATATAAACAATTATATTTTTATATAATTAAATTATGATTAATACTGTATAATTCATTGTTGTAATACTGTTTTATCTATTACATGCTTAATATAAGCGTTAGTGTCGCTTATATATGGCTTTACAGTTCTATCAGTCATATGAAATATAAAAGAATATTTATCTACAATAGGCATTTTCCCCAATAAATTATTCAACAATTTATTTTTTTCTTTATAGTTTAAATTATGAATGTACGTATTTATATTATCAATTTCATTAAATGAAAACGAACTCATATTCGAATCATAATTATTATGTATATACGAACAACAACAAATATTATATAATCCAAAATTAGTAACTAATTTATGTTTAATATAATGAAAAAGTTTAATTTCACTTAATAATTTTGAATTTTGAGGATAATGTATTTTGGAATATATTTTTAAAATTAAATCTTCGGGTAGCGATGATATGTATTTATCCATAATATATAATATTCATTTATTATTATATTCTTTTGCTTTAACAGGTGTTTTACAAATAATATCCCCGCAATGATCCCTATTTTGATAAACTGAATTAATATTTGTCATATCATTATCGCATTTTTTTATAGTCCATCGTCCCAACATTGGTGATTTATTACAATTACTAATTTTATCAACAAAATGCTTAAATATATTAATTAGTTTTTTCATTATTATTATAATATATTAATATATCTTTAAATATTAATTTACCACGATTCTTTTTTACCACCATCATAATGCTTTGCGTATCCATTTTTAACCAATAAATCATTTATATTATTTCCGTTTTTATATAATGTTGCTAAAGGTCTGCCATATTTATCAAAATCTAAAAATCTAACATTAATAATATTTTCATTAGAATTATTAATTAGTTCTCTAATTTCTTTACGCGCATATTCTTTATTAATATTTACATTTGTAAGTAATTTTATTAAATGATTTCTTGCTTTAATTCCCATATTACGCTGTTCTCCTTTTAATTCTGGTGTATCAATACCCATAAGTCTAACATTAGATTTTACATAATTAAAACCTTCAAGATAATAAGCAACAGTTATAGTATCGCCATCATAAATATCAAGAACTTTACAATCATAATTTTTACCTTTTAAAGTAAAAGTTGGTGTATTATCATAAGTAAGATTCTTAAAAGCTTCCATATTACATATGATATACTAAAATTGCTTTTAAATACTTATAAAAAAAATAAATATAATCAGAATAAATAAACTATTAAATAATTAATTGCAAATATATCTCATCATAATATTCATAGTATACAGTTCTTGATTTAGTAGCTTAAAAGCATATGGCATGCGCACCTGTGCGATATCTGTATTATTTTTACAATTTTTACAACTATAAATATTCTTATCTGTATTTACATTTGCGTGCATCCCACAATACTTGCAAACAAATATTCTATAATTATCAGATACATGTAGCATTCTTTCTGCTAAGAAGTTTGCTGTACCGTGTGCAATAAAGCAATCCCTTTCCATTTCACCTAATCGCAATCCACCGGAACGTGCGCGGCCTTCACTTGGTTGTCGCGTTAGCATAACAATGGGTCCATTAGAACCACGAGAGTGAACCTTGTCAGTAACCATGTGTTTCAATCGTTGATAGTAAGTTGGTCCAATAAATATTTCAGTTTTAATTTGTTCGCCGGTTCTACCATTGTACATAATCTCATTTCCGTAACGTTCCATACCAGATTCTTCCAAAACTTTTGCAATATCTTCTACTGAACAATCATTATATGGCGTGGAATCTCCAAATGAACCAATATGACATCCTGCTTTACCCATAATACATTCCATCAATTGCGCGATAGTCATACGTGATGGAATAGCGTGTGGATTCATAATTATGTCGGGGACAATACCATCCTTAGTATATGGCATATCTTGGTGTTTATATGTCATACCAATAGTGCCTTTTTGCGCACTACAACTAGCGCATTTATCTCCAATTTCAGGTTTTCTGTTTTTACGAATTCTAACCTTACAAAACTTATATCCGTCACTATTGATTCCACTATAATTCATATCAACATATCCATCGTCATTTGCTTTCATAACTAAACTATTATCGTGATAACTGATTTCACCATTTACTTTTTTAGGCATTACCTTCCCAACTAATACATCATTTCCATTAACATTTGTATTTTTAGGAACAAAACCATCGCTATTTAATTTGCTATATGAGTATGGTTTTTTTACTGACTTATTTTCCGGATTTGTAAAGATTTCCTCTTCGCCTGTACTATGGTTTTTATTACAAACATCTCTTAGTGCTTTATAATAGGTGCTTGTAAATAATCCTCTATCCAATGCCGATTGATTTATCATAATACTATCCTCTTGATTAAAACCCGTATGTGTCATAATAGCTACAATAGCATTTACACCAAATGGCAATTTATGCGCCATAGTATATTTAGATAATTTAGTACAAACAAGCGATTTTTGTGGATAATTCAAAATATTACCCATTGTATCTATTCTTTTGTTGAAATTACTTGTATAAATACCCAAAGCTTGTTTACCCATTGCACATTGATAACAATTTCTCGGCGATTGGTTATGATCGCTAAAAGGAATATTAACACCAAGAATACCATTAATTAAACTGGGGTGAATCTCACAATGCGTATAACAAGGAGGTAAAGCTGTTCCTTTAATACCTTCATCTAAATCGCTTGGGAATGTAGCAATCATAGAATTATTAATTTCATCACAATCCATATATTCGATAAAACCTTCTTCGTCTAGATAGCTATTTGGGTCACTTGTGTCTTTGACTATTTCATTTGGTACTATAAAATAGTCAAAATGCTTATCTTTAATATAATCATTAAATTCTATATTTTTTCGTTTTAGGATTCTTTCAATCCTGAGAACACTTTTATTAGTTTTGGAATCATAATCAACTATATATAGAGGTCTGTACATTCTCCCCGCTTCTGTGCTAATAATAATATTTGATTTTTGAATATTCCAAACAATTGATGTCATTGGGTGAATAATACCACTTCTTTTATAATGTTTGAGAGTTTTGTATAAACTTGCAGGATCAACATGATAACCTACAATATCACCATTTATTATAACATAAACGTTATCCATATTTCCCATTTCTTTTAAGAAATCAATAGATGATTTTGTAACATCGTAATCATAACTATCATCATACACAACGATATTTAATTCAATTAATATTTTTCTAATATGTGTACTATTCATAGAGATAGAAATATTGGTACTGAGAGCCATATTCTTAACAAGACCAACGGAACTACCTTCAGGTGTTTCAGCAGGGCAAATCATACCAATTTGTGAATTATCTAATTTTCGCGGTTGAACTAATTTCCCATTCTTTTCCATCGCGGTATTAACTCTCCGCAAATGCGATAATGTACTTGCATAAGACATCCTATTTAATACCTGCGAAACACCCTGTTTAATATTTTGAAATGTTCCCATGCTTTTGATACCCCAATTTCCAGTAGATAGTGAATATTTAATCCATGATTCAAGCAATGATTGTTTAAAGAATCTAATTATGCTAATATCAGAAATAATATTAGAAATTGGTGTATTGTTATTGCCTCTCCAAAGTCCCAATTCTTTTTCAATTGCAGATTTTAGCTCTTTTGTCATTTTCCCATAACATTGCCTGAACAAATTAGACATTAGAATTCCGGGTGTATCAACTCTTTTATTGATATAAGAATCGCGATTATCATAATTATCATAACCCAAGTAAATACGAATCATTTTGCGAATAATATATCCAACGTATAGAGCTTTGCGTCTATAACTTTTACCAACATGTGGTAAGAAATCATTTTTGAGATTATTTCGCAATAGCTCTCTATTCTCATGATGTTCATTATTCTTATTTGCGCCAATCATAATCTTAATCAAAACATTTTCAGCTTGTTCTTGTGTTGTAATATCACATGAATCTTCGCAGCACGCCATTAATTCTGAAATAATCCTTTCATTTTTTTCTTGATCTATGTCGTAAACAATATGATAGATGATTTCTTTATCATTGATAATGCCTAGTGCGCGAAACATAACGAAAATTGGAACCTCTGAACGTAGAAATGATGTATTAATTCTAATAATTCTTCCCATGTGATTTAGTTTACCACTCATATTAAGGCATGTTGTCTTAGGTGGTAAATATGTAGAATCGCATATAGATCTAATTTCGGCATATAATCCTTCGCTATTATTATTTGGCTTGAATATAAGTGTTTTATTTTCATTAATTCTATCTTGTGAAATAAGCACTTTTTCGTTTCCGTTAATAATAAAATAGCCCCCAAAATCATATATGCATTCGTTATTATTTTCTTCACAAATGCCTGGAATCTGACTAGAAACACATAGCTTTGATTTAACCATTATTGGAATTTTACCAATATAAATGTTATTAACAGTTTTATCAAACTTTTCTGTCATACCATTTTTGTTTGTAACTTCCGTAACTACATGAACATTTACGTAAACACTGCTTGAATAAGACATATTATTCATACGTGCAATATGAGGTGTCATAATGTTTTGCGTTCCATCTGGTAATTGATAGCTTGGTTTTGTAACACTGGGTTGCAATATATTGATAGAAATACAATATGTATTATCTGCACCAAAGTCATTTTTAGGATTTGCAACTTTGATTTTAATTGGATTAAATCCTGCGATAATCTGCCCCAAAGTGTTATCAATAAACTTATTATAACTATCAATTTGATGTTTTACTAATGGATTTGATGATTCAGGAGACCCACCTTTTTGAAAATAAGTGTCAAGAATGTCCCAGCAATTTTCAGAATTAAACATTGGAATTGTTAATATTATTAATTTAATATATTCTTAAATATCAATTTTTAATTATTTGAAAAAAAAAGAATCATTAAACATCATATTAATTTATTTATATATTTTCTCTATTCTTTTGAGAAAATACTTGGGGCAAACAAGTTTTAAGTTATTATATTTTATATATTTGACAAACTCTTTGCCTTTGTGTTTTCTCATTTCTGTTAATTTTTTTTTTGAAGCACTTATTTTTATTTCATCTACCATAATAAATATCAATGATGTCAATGCTATTTTGGTAATAGTTTCCGTATTACTATGATAAGATTTTAATATACCTATTCTATTTTCGCAATTTTTACTATCACTCCCAATATTAATTAATAACTGCATTATTTGTATATAAGCTTTATCATTTAATTTTATTCCGGAATACAGTTTTTTACATTTATTAATTTTTTTTAAAATTCTTCCAAATTTACGATGTATTCCATGCATCATAATTTCTAAAACATCATATATAATTATAAAACTATTAGATTTAATATAGTCTTCAAGATTATACTTTTTAACATAATCTTGCAATAATACATTCATGAATAGTGGATCATTATCATATTTTCCATTTTTTGCGATATGTTTTATAGAAAAATTGCAAAATTTTATTATATTATTTGATTCATAATATTTGGAATTTAACATATCATTAAATGACATATTTTTGTATAATTTTGCAAAATATTTAGATACATTTGCAAACTTTTTGTAGTCATCAAATGATATAAAATTCCATATATATAATGATATATCTTCGTTTTCAAATATTAATGTTTGCATTATTAGTATAAGTTAATAATCTAAGCTTAATATCAATTTTATAGTGTAGAATAAAAATGTTCCAGACAAAATAAAAATTGATTATACAGGGTTTCTAATTTATCTTCACCAACAACCGCAGGACGAAAATAGATACAAAACAAGTATCTATAAAAGCAACCCAACTCAAACCAATTCAAACAATGACCTCTACCAACGCTCTTTTCAAGGTTTACGTTGATAACATGCCTGATGCTCTCAATACCAAGAAGGATGTTGAAGAGTATTGTAAGCAGTTCTGGAAGGAGAACAAGGAGAAGATTAAGGAGGCCAAGGCTGTCGAGAAGGCTGCTAAGGCAGAAAAGCCTAAGCACAAGAAGGGATTTGACAAGGACGGCAATCCCAAAGAGAAGCGTGCTCCCTCGCCATACAACATCTTTGTGAAGGCGAAATACGCGGAGATTAAGGTTGAGAATCCTGCCCTGGATAAGACAGAAATCTTTGCGGAAATTGCAAAGAGGTGGCGGGAAATCAAGAAGAACAATGAGAATAAAGAAGAAAAGGAAGAGAAAAAAGAGGAAGAGATAGAAGAGGAAGAGGAAGAGAAGGTGAAAGCCCCTCCTAAGAAGAAGGCTGGTAGAAAAGCCATTGTGAAGAAGAAGGCACTGGAAGTAGATAAGGCTGAAAGCGACGAGTAGATGTAAGTATTATATGAATATTATGTGTATCTATTTTTTATATTTAAAAAAAAATGATATTAAAGCAATATATATTGATATATTATGAAAAAAATTATTGCTATTTGTGGGCCTAAGCGCTGTGGAAAAGATGTATTGGCTAATCATATTGTAAATAAATATGGATATACGAGATTATCTTTTGCTGAGCCACTTAAAGAAATAGTAAAACTACTATTCAATTTTAGTGATACGCAAGTTGGTTTAATAGATAGTGATAATGACGAAAAAGATACAATTGATGAAAGATGGAAAATAAGCCCCAGAAAAGCATTGCAATTTATAGGTACAGAAGTTTTACAAAATAAAATTCAAGAACTACTTCCAAATATTAAAAGAGATTATTTTGCTAATATTCTATTATCAAAAATAGATAATGAAAAAACGTATGTAATTAGTGATATGAGATTTATTCACGAATATGAAAAAATAAAACATCTTGATATACAAGTTATTAAAGTAGCACGACCTTCCATTATTTCAAGCGAAGAGCATTTATCAGAATTAGAATATCTAAATATTCCTTTTGATAAAGAAATTGTAAACGATAGTACTATTGAAAATTATATTAGTTTGTTTGATAACTTATAATTTACTATGATAAGTTTTAATACATTTTTCTACTGCTTTTTCATTATCTGCTCTTTCATCGGCTTCAACATATTCAACATTATTTTTATTTAAATATTCTACAAATTGTTTACCAATCCACCCACGACTGCCATAAAATAATACCTTCATTGTAAAAAATATTATTAAATTATATTTATATATATATTAAATCTGTACAACTTGCCATGTATTTTTTGTTTTTAATTACTTCTGTAAATGTTCCTACATATTTTATGTCACTTTTTAAATCATCGTATAAAAACCATTTATTCCCATTTATTTTACACTTAAATAATGCCGTATAATGTCCCGCATCAATCCCACCACTATGCATAATAATAGAATGTAAATGCTTTACACTATTATCTTTTAATGTAATTTTTCTTACTGGTTTTATATTTGTTTCGAGCTTTACAATAGTATTTGTGTTAATATCATAGGTTAATCTATCAATGTGAACGAATAATAGTTTAGCTGCTATCAATTCTACTTCTTCAACTTTATATTTATATTTAGTATTACTTGTTGGTTTCCACATATTATCTTGGTCAAATTTAGTAATATTTAATACATTTGGTAATTTATCAGAAATATTTAAATTTTTTTTACCAATTTCACACGATATTCTATAAATTATAGAGCTATTTTGTTTTCGGGTTGTTATTGGTGTTGTTTTTAATATTTTTTTAGTAGGTCTACTATTACTCCCCCACATACTTAATTTGGTAATAGTAGTATCATTGAAATTTAATATGATATTTAAAAATTCAAGAGTTTGTACAGGTTCTGATTGTGATCTTTGCCAATTATTCTGGTCTATTGTATTATTTGGGTATACTTTATTATATTTCTTTTTAAAATCTTGTAATAATTTTCGTAAATTAGTACATTTATAATTATTATCTGTATTATTTTTAATTTTTGAATAAATATTCAATAATTCTTCTTTGACTAGTATAGATTTATCTTGCATTTTTTTATCAATAAAATTATTTTTAAAAAACATTTCATAAACTATATCATTATCTGATGTGAAAAGGGAAACTAATAATGAATCAATGTAACAACTATTTATACCGTCATATTCCAGCATATTATTATAACATATATTTTTGAGATTTCTACAACGCAATGTTTTTGGATGTCTTTCTTGATTATCTTTACATTTTTTGTAAATATTTTGGTTAATAACTTCATATCCTGGTTTTGCAATTAACTTATTTCTACATCTAAGAGTTTTAGGATGTCTTTCTTGATGTTCTTTACATTTTTTATACTTAGTCCCTTTGATAATCTCATAATCCATCCTTTTCTATTATATGATAAACATATTACTTAGATAGTATTATAATATCAGTTTTATTAATGCATTTATACATATTTGTTATACTGTAATTTAGAAGAGAAACCTTTTCATTTAAAATATTATATCTTTTTAAACTTGCTATATTATTATGCACTTTAAATAATTCAAGACCGTAAAATAAGGTTAGTAATAAAAACTCCTTTAACATTATTTTTATAATTGGTTATATATTTATATCTATTTGCCAACATTAAAAATTGATAATATGATTATTTAAAAAAATGCAATAATTTATCCAATGGAATGTACTAAATGTCATAAAGTTAAAAATTTTGACGAATATTCTTATAAAAATAAAAAGGATAAAATATTCTATTTGTATTGTAATGATTGTAGAATTATTACTTTGTCTTCGCAAAAAAAATATAAAGAAAAAGCTAAGGAGAATTATAACTTAAAAAAAAAGTTAAATACAGTAGAATGCGAATGTGGAATATCATATATTTGTTTTAGAGATTTTCATATTTATAGGCATATAAACAGTAAAACGCATAAAAACCTATTGATATCTAAAAATGATAATATATAATTGGGCTGATACTATTAAACTTTTTAACATTAAAGGCGTTATTCATATTGGTGCTCACCAATGCGAAGAAGCTGATTTTTACAATTCTATCAATATAAATGATGTAATATGGATTGATGCAAATCCATTAAGGGAAAATGTCTATAAGTATTTAGTATCAGATAAAGATAATATAGAGTTTGATTTTAATATATCTAATAATACTGAATCGTCTTCAATGTATAATATCAAAATGCATAGTGATGAATATCCCGATGTTTATTACACAAATACGAATAAAATTAAATCGATTACACTTGATTCTATTTATACTAAGAATAATATAGATCCTATGAAATATAATATGTGGAATATATGCATACAGGGATCAGAATTAAATGCTTTGCGTGGTGGCATAAATAATATAGAAAGTATTGATATTATCTATACTAAAATATATACAAAGGAACTATATGAAAATAATCCTATCATAACTGATATGGATATTTTTTTATTTCAATATAATTTTGAAAGAATATTAACAGAATATACAACAAATGGATGGGGAAATGCCTTATATGTTAAAAAAAAATATTGCTTATAAGTATAAAGTAAGTATTACAATGGCTACTGGTGGTAGTAATTGTAATTGTAATAATCAAGAAGGTGGTGCGAAAAAAAAAACCAGTACTAAAAAGCGTAAATTATCACCATACAACATATTTATGAAAACAGAAATTAAAAAGGTAAAAAAAGATAATCCTAAATTAAGTCATCAACAAGCTTTCAAAAAAGCTGCGGGTAATTGGGGCAAAAAGTAATTATTTTATTAACTTGCTTTATTTTTAGAGAAGTATGAGCAAGCGATTTATTCCTCCTTACAAAAAAGGCTATACTGTATATTGTATATCAAATTGCAAATACTGCAAACTATCTTGTAATGAAATTAAGATTGATAAAAAAATTATTAATTGCGACGACTATATATTAAGTTTGAGGGATAGAGATGCGTTTTATAAAAAAATACAAAAACATACAAAGATAAAATACATACATTTCCCAATGATATTCAAAGATGCCAAGTTTGTTGGCGGATATAAAGAGCTAATATCTTAGTCGAGGTCGGATAGCGTGTCGTAGTCAGAAGGGTCATAGATATTATCATAGACTTCTTCCGAGTCAGAAGTGTTGTCATCTTCTGTGATGATATAAATTTTAGCATTGGTTCTACGGTTTATTTTTTTGGTTTTTTTGATTTTGAAGATATCATACTTTTCTCCGTTATTCCTGGTAACTGAAAACATTGCTTTGTTGTGAAGTTTCCGAATAAACTGTGTTGGCGTCTTTGGATTTGTCCTTTTCTGGCGCAGTTGGTTGTTTGGTAATTTTAAAAAACTAATTTTATATCATTTTTTTATTATTACTGAACATATTTATCCCAAGATATAATTATTGCTATTAATGCAATTTCAAGAAAAATTGATTTACAAATGTTACTATATATTATATTACAACAAATGACTACAACAACAGAATCTGTTCGCGACGCAGGACTTGATAAGTTCTATACAATACCAAAAGTATCAGAAAATTGTTTATTACATATTGGTTCACTATACAAATGGTCTGAGTGGGGGTTGGTTGTAGAACCAAGTGCGGGCAATGGTAGTTTCTTTACAAGAATTCCCGTAGATAAGAAGGTTGGGATAGATATTTCACCTGAACATAAGGATATTATCAAACAGGACTTTCTTACATATTATCCCCCAAGTGATATTGGTAAGATTCTCGTTGTTGGAAATCCTCCATTTGGTAAAGTAAGTTCTCTGGCAATTAAGTTTTTCAATCATGCGGCAGAATGGGCGGATGTAATTGCTTTTATTATTCCGCGAACATTTCGTCGTATAAGTATTCATAATAAAGTAAACGCAAATTTTCATCTTGTATTTGACGAAGAAATCCCAATGAAACCATGTTCTTTTACACCACCTATGATGGTTAAGTGTTGTTTTCAAATTTGGGAAAAAAATAATACTAAACGTGATATTATCAAACTTCCTACAACACACGATGATTGGGAGTTCTTAGGTTTTGGTTCAAAAGATGCAAATGGGCAGCCAACACCCCCTTGTGGAGCTGACTTTACGATAAGAGCATATGGTGGAAAATGTGGTGAAATTGTAGATAAAGATCTTGAATTATTACGCCCTAAAAGTTGGCACTGGATTAAATCAAAAATAAATAAAAATACGCTTATTGAAAGATTTGAAACACTTGATTATACAAGAAGTCTTGATACAGCAAGACAGAACTCAATGGGGAGGGGGGAACTTGTTAGAATATATAGCGAAAATTATTAATAAAGAGAAGTTTCGGAAATTCTAAACTTCATTAGTGCTTTCCAACAGTTATCATTTATTGCTGGGCGAAGTGCATACTCCTTTATTTTATTTTCATCATTCAAAGATTCAGCTGTGATTATTCCATGTTCTTTAATAGTTCCGTGAGCGTATCCACCATAAGATATAACAATATTTTTAATATCTGTTTTTGGTACTTTAAAGATATATAATTCTCCTTCTGATTCTATATTTTCATGCGAAAGATGATATGCGGTAAGTATATAACAATCGCAATCATGCGCAGGTCTAATCTGAACAAAATTGAATTTTTTATGCCTTGCCCCTCCAAGTGATACTTTCACTTCCGAGTTCTTTCCATCCTTAAAACAATCACCTGTGCAATCTTCTGCTTTATTTTTTATGTAGTTAAACTTATTTCTTATGAACTTTTCAAGCAGAGGTCCGTATTGTTGGGATGATACATTGTAAATAACACAATATACGTGTGCTTCTTTTAGAGTAGCAAGTTTCATAACTTGTTCTTCGTGATTAACTTTTAAAAGTGCCAAATGTTCTTTTAACATATTTACACACTTCGCTTTATCCATATGTGGTATAATGTAGTTATTTCTACTTTCGCAAAAGTTTTTACCCTTATATCTGTTTTTTCCTCAATTTTTACAGGAACTACGAATATATTGTCGTATATGTCCCCTTTTCTTTGGAAAACTTTTGGTTTGCAAGTTCTTGATTCTAATTTTGATAGTCAAAGTATCTTCTTGAATGTTAGCTTGGTATAAGGTTTAAACATGCCTCTTATATCATTTTTTATTATTACTTAACATATTTATCCCGAAAGTTGATTCGCCGTTGTAATAAATATATAGAAAACCGTCATGGCTTTTCATATTTTCATATAGATATATCATTGATGCCGAAAGTGGTGGCATAACATTGTCAATAAAAACAAATATAGCTTGATCGGCATCAATCTTAATACGTTTTCTAATGATAACTATAAACTGACTAAGTGTCATATCAACAGGAGCAAGATATTTGCTCTTATCAATATCTTTTAATGTGGACCCTGCTGCTTTTTTGACAATTATAGGAACTCGTTCAGGATATTTTGCTCTAATTCTATTAGTTTCATCAATTCTTTTTTTTATATCACTAGAAATCATATAATTTATATGATATATCTATATAATTACTTCTTAATTAAAAACAATAATAATATATATATTTACAAGGTTATAAAGTGTCCGACGAAAAATAAAATATCGATAGTAGATATCAGAGAATATAATACATTTGCACACAGCGATTTAGAACATTATGACAGTTACGTGGAAATTGATGACGGTAATGAAGAAAAAATCCATTTTAATGAAGTAGATAAGTATGAATTTGATATAACTACATCATCCAATTTAGAGACTTTATACTCGTTATTACAAGGAGAGACATCTTCAGGAGGAAAAAAACATTCTAAAAAAGATATTCTTGGAAAATCAAGATGTATATATAAAATAAAGGGATACCGCAAAGAATATACAAAGCATAAAGGTAAGCTAATTACTGTAAAAGAATATAAATCAATTATAAAGACCAAAGCTAGTAAACCAAAAAACAACCCAAAAAGAAGGTTCAAAAAAAGAGTACATAATTTTATTTTTCTATGATTTTTACAAACTTTAAGAAATTCAAGAGATTTTATTAATTATGTACTCAAAATATATTATATAAAAGATATATTATTTAAAATATAAATGGGAAATTTTAAACTATACGAAACTCTTGGCGTAGATAAGAATACATCTGAAAATGATATTAAAAAGGCTTATCATAAACTTGCAATGAAATATCATCCGGATAAAAATAAAGGTAACGAAGAAGCAGAGAAGAAATTTAAGGAAATTTCTAATGCATATAATGTATTAGGTAATAGTGAAGAAAAACAAAAATATGATATGTGTGGTGATGAAAAATATAATAATAGTGGTAATGACGGACCAATGAGAAATCCCAATGATATATTCGAAGCTATTTTTAGAAATCATGGTAGAGGCGGATTTGAAGAAGATTTTTTTGGTAATTTTGGCGGATTTGGTAGAGGAGGCCAGCGAAGACCAGCAAAGGCTGGCTCCATTGAAAAAACATTTAATTTAACATTAGATGACGTATATGATGGTATTAAAAAAGAATTAAATATAACAATTCAAAAATATTGCACGGAATGTAATACGGTTTGTCCAGATTGTGATGGAAAAGGCATCGTTCATCGTATACAAAATATGGGTATCATGCAAACAGTATTTCAAACAACATGTGGTAGGTGTGACGGTGACGGGAGCATAATCAAGGGGAAACAGAATTGTAAACTCTGTAATGGGAAGGGAACATATAATAAAGAAAAGCGCGCTACACTAATCATACCAAAAGGAGTAGATGAAAATTACAAAACAGCTTTTCCGGATCTCGGTGAACAACCAAAAAAAAAAGATATAAAACCAGGTGATTTAGTAATTTGTATCAGAATAGAGAACCATAAGTTTTTTGAAAGAAAAGGTGATGATTTATACTATAAAAAGAGTTTACCATTTATTAAATCAATAATTGGTGAAGATATTACTATTCCATATTTTAAAGAAAAAATAGAAATTAATACGAGGATATTTGGTGTTGTTCATAATGGTAAGAAGTATTTAATAGAAGGCAAAGGGATGCCAAAATTAAATAGTAAAAATAAAGGGAATATGTATATAGAATTTATGATTGATTATCCTAAAATTAAAAACCAAAGTAAAGTCAGTGAATTAGAAAAAGCGTTAAATGACGTGTTTATATAGAAACACTATTTTTTTTATGTTCAATTGCATATAAAATATTATATATAGGAGACAACTCTGTTGAATTATCGAAACCATATTTTCTTATAAATCTAGATAATCGTTTAGCATACTTATCCTTTAATATTTTTTTGTCATCAGATTCAGCTACAATATACATATAATTTTCACCAGTTATTATTTTTTTATTAATATAAAATGATTTGTCGCCATTATCATACATTAAAAACTCAGCATTCAATTTATCTAAATTAAAAAAAGAGAAAGCATTTGAAAACCTAGATTTATTAATATTTTTTGAATCAGTTTCAGAAACATAATCAGAGAATGTAAAACTATTTACATTTTCAGGTTTACCAAAAATCACATTTGTATTTTCGTTAATAAAATCATATTCTAGACATATACTGAAATTATTAAGAATATCGCGCGATAAACTCTTTTCTATAATATATATTCTATATACGTATGGTTTTTCATAATAATTATTTATCTCAATAGTATCTTCTATTTCTCTACATCTTTTAATATTGCTTGCATCTCTGTATACTAAATCTCTGTATAAAATATAAATAATTACAACAACTATAAATATAAATAATAAATTGATAAAGTGTTGATAATACGTTAAATTAGTTGTATTAGTTTTAACTAATGATAATGTATAAAATACATATTGTGCATTTGCTTCGATATTTATTAAAATTTTTCTAAGTGCATCAAATACTAAATTGACTAAATTATTATTACTCATTATAATCTACTTTTATAATGATATTTTATCTTTATTTTTATTTGCAAATAGAATATTATTTATTAGTGTAGTATTATAAGAACTATTATTAGAAAATTCTTTTGTAAACTCAACTAATTTATTTGCCGTATATGTTTTAATTATATTACCATTTTTATCAGTACATAAATATTTATATTTATTACTATTAATTGCTGCCATATTGATACTTGAATCATGTATATTAGACATTGTACGTAAATCAAAGTAATTAAAATTTTTATACGAACCTTTTCTTTTATTATATATTTCAGCTTTTTTATATAAATCCGACTTTTTAATGAGATTTATTCTAGCCATTTTATCAGATTGATATTGTGATATACCAGATAATTCTATTAATTCGTTATAAATATTTTTAATATATCCTTTAATTTTATTTATATCATCAAGGTTTTCATAAATTAAAATTTCATATTTGTTAAAAATATCATTTGAACGTATTGCTTTATCATTATCATATAATTTTAAAAATCTAAATATTTGATTTTTTGTACTATCACTATCATTAAAAATTTTCATTAATTCGGATTCTAAATTATTATTATCAATATTATCAAGTTTATCAATTAAGTCATATATAGTATTTTTTTCATTTATATATTTTATTATATGATGTGATTCATCTGTGTTTGCATCACCTTCATTACTTGCGTCTATTGATTTTTGCATCTCACTAACTGTCTTTAAAACTTCATCATATTTTGTACCCATTACATTGAAAATCTTATTATCAACACCTTTATCAGTACCATATTCAAACTTTGTATTTTTAGTATTAAAATTATAAGTTATTCTAATTAAAAAATTGTGTGATGATAATGCTATATTATCACTATTTATAATTATAATACTATATATATAAGGCGTTTTGCTAACACTATTTTCATCAATTATTTTAATAATATTATTACAATTAGAGATGCGTTTAGCATTTTTATAGACTGAATCCCAATATAATACAATAGATAGTATAATAACTATAAATACAAATGTGATATTGAATAATATATCATAATATGCTATTTTTGATTTGTAAACATCATATAGTTGATATTGTGTTGCATAATAATAAAATTGTATTATATTTTTCTCTTCAATATACTTATAAATAAATACTAATCCCGATATTATAGCGGTTGCAAATATTAGATACTTTAAATAATCTACCATACTCCCATAACTTTTGTCGGGTGCTTTTTCCGCATGTAGTTTTACATCTCTGTATCCTGAGAAATATTCCATAGATAATATTATACTCTACTTTTAATAAGATATAAATGTTATATTATATTATATTTTCATTTTTTTTTTCATTGTTGATTGTGATAATATTTTTCCTGTAAGTGTAGAGTTTTCACTAATAATTCCTGATATTTCTTCGTCATCCATATCTGGCATTATAATTTTATATGATTTATATAAAGTTGCTTCATCATTATGTTTATAACTTTTATAAGCGCCAATATAATAATTATCTTTTAATTTATAATTTTTTTTAATTTCATTATAATAATCATTGTCAATATGTTGTTTATCCGTTGAAAACTCTTCAATATTTTCTGTGTTTGCAAAATTTTCAATTACGCCTTTTCTATATTTTTGTAAACTTTCTTGCAATATTGTTGTTAATTCACCACCATATTTGTTAAATAATTTTTTAAAAGATGTTTTATTCAAAATTGCATTAAATACTGGTGTTAATTCTTTCCACGGAGATACTTCTTTTAAAAAAAAAGGGAATCCACCTAATATCATCCAAATAATCATCAAAAATAAAATCACAACAGTTATTATAAAAAATAACCCAGCCCACACTATCATCATGAATCCAGATGTAATAATATCATATATATGCGAAGGACCACCCAATACAGGGGAATCGTAACTTCCAGTATAACGCAATGTAGGTTCTATATCAATACCGATCACACCCAATAGTTTATAAAATAACCAAAATAAACCAAAAACTATTTTTGATATTAGAATATAAAGACAAAAAATCCACACATATATTATAATATTAATAGGATTTAGTTTAGCTGCCATATTTTATATACTTCTTTATTTAATTGAAGCATAATTATTGTGTATCAATTAAATACGTTTTTGTTTTAATTAATTCCATATGCTTTTTTTCTAAATTATTGAGATATATATTATATTCTTTTTTAATATCATTGACTAAATTATTAAAACAATTTTCGTGTTCTATATATTTAGCTTGAATACTTGAAAATATTTGTTCAACATCATCATCAAAATGTTTGTTATAATTGTTTTTCTTAAATAATGATATGATTTCAGATTCAATATATGTAATATTTGTTATTTTAGCAAAATCATTATGAAAATTATGATTTATTAATTTTTCAAATTTACTATTAATGATATCAATAAATGACATAAATTAATATGTGATAAATGACATAATTATAAGGCGACATTCATTTTTTATATTAATAAGAACAAAAGTTAATTATAGTTATATAAAAATTGATTATAGTCATAATAATAAGTATTTTAATATTATGTCTGTGAAAAAGAAAACATGCATTAACTGTCCTAAAATGTTTTATACGGGAAATGAGCAATCCCCCTTACATTTTGGATTATCGGCCGAAGGTTATGATACTAATTCAACGATGGAGGGATATGATAAAAATTTGTGGATTGTAGAAATAAAAAATAATAAAAAAGTATGGATTAGAAAAGATAGTATTGTTAGGATTACAAAAGAAGAACCTATTATTAATGATGTAGATGAAACAACATCATCCAATAATGAAATAAAGGAAAAAAATGCTAATAGTCCCACGGACTACAATATTTATATCAAATATAGATTATTTATATTAAAAAGTCAGTCAAACAATAAAACAAATAAAAGCAATTTTGATTTAGTAAGATCAGAATGGCAGGATTTGAAAAAAGATGTTAAAAAACACAAGGAAGTTATGATTGATGCGAAAAAATGGTTTGAAGAAACAAAGGATTTTCTTCCTAAAAAAAATAGACAAAGGCAAGTAAAAATTGATTGCTAATATTTAAATATTAGACATATAATAATTATATTAATGAATATTTTACCCTTGAACAAGAATAAAAATATTATTCTTATCGATTGTAGCTATTATATATTTCATAGATATTTCGCTACATATAGATGGTTTAGTTTTCAAAAAATAGAAGTTGATATTGAAAATATTGTAGATAATGAAGTATTTATAAATGCATTTTATAAGCATATTAATAATGATATTAAGAAAATCTGTAAATTTTGGAAAACAACAAAAGATAATATAG
>Ga0209666_1000247_pt1 | contig 42106 bp, 28 predicted proteins | sample SaaInlV_125m_DNA_FD_184679 | JGI IMG/M metagenome (GOLD analysis project Ga0209666, IMG submission 184679) | Marine microbial communities from expanding oxygen minimum zones in the Saanich Inlet - Saanich Inlet SI037_S3LV_10m_DNA (SPAdes)... | ecosystem: Environmental > Aquatic > Marine >...
GTTTAAAACCTATTATTAAATTTAATAATCAAGTCAAAACATCGCCTTCTCCCAAAATATTAAAAAAAGACAAAAAAGGAAAAACCGAGTATTACACAATTCAACTAAGCTCTTTTGAAAATAAAAAGGCAGCAGAAAATCTAGCAAAGAAAATGACAAATTTGGGTTATCCCTCAAAAGTAACAGAAGCTTGGGTGGAAGAGAAAACTTGGTTCAGAGTTCAGCAGGGTGAATACAAAATGATTTCTGTCGCAAAGCAAGTTTCCATAAGACTTAAAAAAGAATTTAAGTTTAACCCTTGGATTTCAAATATTTATAAATGATTCAACTAACATTAATAGAAAAAATAAAAGAAAGATTAAGCAAATGAAGTATGTATATAATTTTGGTGATGGTAAGGCAGATGGTAAAGCAGATATGAAAAATTTACTTGGAGGAAAGGGTGCAAATCTAGCAGAAATGAATTTGCTAGACATACCTGTTCCCCCGGGATTTACTCTTACTACAGAAGTTTGTACAGAATATTATAATAACAATAAGTCGTTTCCGGAAAGCCTAGCTAGTGAAGTGAAAAAATCATTATCTGGAGTTGAATCAATAATGGGCACAAAATTTGGCGATGCAGACAACCCATTACTTTTATCAGTAAGATCTGGAGCAAGACAATCCATGCCGGGTATGATGGAAACAGTACTAAATATTGGATTAACGAGTGATACAATCCCTGGGCTTATTGAAAAAACTAATAACCCTAGATTTGTTTATGATGCATATAGAAGACTTATAACAATGTATTCTGATGTCGTAATGGAAAAAGCTGCAGGTATCGAACCAGATGGAGATAAAGGCATTAGACATAAACTCGAACATCATCTATCCACTTATAAATCTAACAATGATTTAGAAAATGATACTGACTTATCTGAAAATGATTGGAAAAACGTTATAGAAATATTTAAAAATGAGATAAAGACATCCCTAGGATCAGAATTTCCGGATAATGCTGAAGATCAATTGTGGGGCGGAATAGAAGCTGTTTTTAAAAGTTGGAATGGTTCTAGAGCAATTAGTTATAGAAAAATTGAAAATATACCAGAAAAATGGGGAACAGCTGTAAATGTTCAAACTATGGTTTTTGGAAATACAGGTGAAGAATCAGCAACTGGTGTTGCTTTTACAAGAAACCCCGCTACAGGAAAAAATGAATTCTTTGGCGAATGGCTTACTAATGCGCAAGGTGAAGATGTAGTGGCTGGACTCAGGACGCCTAACCCATTAAATGAAGACACAAAAACAGAAGGAACAAATCACCTGCCTTCTTTAGAAGATTCAATGCCAAAAATATATGAAGAGCTTTTTAATATAAAAAATAGACTTGAGCAACATTACTCTGACATGCAAGATATTGAGTTTACGATAGAAGAGGGGAAATTATGGATGCTACAAACCAGAGTAGGAAAACGTAATGGCGTAGCTGCAATAAAAATAGCTGTTGAAATGCATAAAGAAAAGATGATTGATAAAAAAGTTGCTCTAATGAGAGTCAACCCAAATCAACTTGATGAATTACTGCACCCAACTCTAGATAAGGCTAGTGAAGATAAAGCTACAAAATTGACAAAAGGTCTTCCAGCAGGACCAGGTGGTGCAAAAGGAAGAGTGGTTTTTACAGCTGATGATGCCGAAGAATGGAATGCTAAAGGTGAAAAAGTAATTCTTGTTAGAGAAGAGACCTCACCAGAAGATGTTCATGGAATGCATGCAGCTGAAGCAATCTTAACGGCTAGAGGAGGCATGACATCTCACGCTGCATTGGTTGCAAGAGGTTGGGGGAAATGCTGTATTGTAGGCTGTAATGAAATCAATATATCTGTAGAAAAAAAGACTTTGACGGTCGGAAGTAAAGTAATAAATGAGGGTGATTGGATAACAATGAATGGAACGTTGGGTATAGTTTACCTTGGACAATTAGACCTCATCCCTGCAGATCCAGATAAAAACAATGAATATAAAGAATTAATGATTTGGGCAGATGAATATAGAAAGTTAAAAATAAGAACGAATGCTGAAAGCCCTGAAGATGCTCAACAAGCAATAAAGTTTGGTGCTGAAGGAATTGGCCTTTGTAGGACTGAACATATGTTTTTTGATGAAAAAAGAATTCTTGCTATGAGAAAGATGATACTATCAGAAAATGATGAAAACAGAAGAAAAGCTGTAATGGGACTATTGCCATTTCAAAAAGAAGATTTTAAAGAAATTTTAAAAGCGATGGAAGGAATGCCAGTAACAATTAGACTATTAGACCCTCCCCTTCATGAATTTATTACTTTAGATGATAACCAAATAACAGAATTAGCAAACAATATAGGAATTGACAGATCAGTTATAAGCCAGCGTATAGCAAGTCTTCATGAATTAAACCCAATGCTTGGCCACCGTGGATGCAGATTAGGAATTGCTTATCCTGCTATAACTGAAATGCAAGCACGCGCTATCTTAGAAGCAACGGCAGAGCTATTAAACGAAGGTCTGAATGTTTTACCAGAAATAATGATACCTTTAATAGGAACTGTAACAGAGTATATAGATCAAGAAAAAATAATTCGCAATGTAGCTTCAGAGGTTGAAAGTAAATTTAATTTAAAACTGAACTATTTAGTTGGTACGATGATTGAACTACCTAGAGCATGCTTGACTGCAGATGAAATTGCTGAGCATGCAGAGTTTTTTAGTTTTGGAACCAATGATCTAACTCAAACCACGTATGGTTTTAGTAGAGATGATATAGGATCTTTTTTACCTGAATACTTAGATCGAAATATCTTACCAGGAGACCCTTTTCAAAGTTTAGATGTTAAAGGTGTCGGTAAATTAGTAACAATGGCAGTAGAGTACGGTAGAAAAGTTAACCCATCTTTAAAAATTGGTATATGTGGTGAACATGGTGGCGACCCAGATTCCGTTCATTTCTGCAGGAATAATGGATTAGATTATGTTAGCTGCTCACCATACCGCGTTCCTATCGCAAGACTTTCAGCAGCACAAGCTGAATTAGTTTGATGTAATAAAAAAAGCCCCGATAAATCGGGGCTTTTTTTAAACAAATAATTGTAGAAAAGTAATACTACTTTACTCTACCATCTCTCCGCCGCCCATCATATCAGCTAAATTAAAAGCTCCTTCTTTTTCCATCTCTTTCGCTGCAGAAACAATAATTTTTCTAGCATCATCGACTTCTCTTTTTGGTTTAGGCCCCTCTACCGGTTCAAACATGGCTTGTTTCTTTTGGGGCAAATTACCCACTACTCTGTCTACAATCTCTTGGTCTATACCTTTCATGGCCATGGACAAAGCATCAAGCTCAACACTATTACAAAGATCTCTTAAAATTCCATCAGGAAAATTATCTAAAATATCTTCAAACGTTAGAACAAGCATTTTTACAGACTTGTAAAGCTCTGAATTTTCATTTTGAAGAGTTTGCATATATCTTTCACCTTCGTCAGCATCCATCTCTCCTATTAAGTCAGCAATTTCTTTCGCTCCCCCTCTAGAAAACTCTACTGGTTTCGGTAGATAAGATGCTTTTTCTTTAAGCTTCCCGGCTACTTCTACAATAGCTTCTAATGGAATTTCTTGTAAGCTACCAAGTTCAATGAGGACTTTACCTTTTTGTTCAGGCTTCATTCGCTCTAAAATCGTCATTCTTTTAGCTGCATCTAATTGAGCCAATGCAATTCCTACAACTGGGACATCTTCATTTGCTAATAATGCAATAAGTTGCTCGTCTGTCATTTCAGTTAAAAACTCAAAAGGCTTAATAGGTCCCTCGTCTTCATCACTATCATTTTCATCAGAAAATTGTTCGCTCAGAAACCCAAAATAAAATTCTTCCATAACTCGTCTTTTTAGAGTAAAAGAAACATTCCCCATTTCGCGAATAGTTGCTCGTATTTTTCTAACTTCTGTGCGAGACAAACCTTTAATAAGAGACATAGCAAGACTCTCACCAAGCACTGAAAAAAGAATTGCAACTTTATGAAGCCCTGATAGGCGATTATAATCTGTAATCATATCTTACCTCTAATCCTTACTTTTCTTTCTCTTCAGAATCACTACCGTCTGCTGGGTCTTCAGCAGCTTCTTGCTCAGGCTCTGCTGGCGGTGTAGGCTCTGGCTGCTCTAACCATTCCTTAACAATAGTTGTCGTTCTATCTGGCTGACCAACACTCATAGATACAACTGATTTCCGAATGTCATTTATTTCGCTACGAACAACATCAGGATCATCATCACTTGACGGTAAAGAACTTTCTTGTGGAGAAGCATTTTCAGCAGCTTGAGTTGCTTGTTTAGGTTCTGATTCAAGTACTACAGCTGCAGGTTCTTTTGCCTCTACTACTGGTTCTTCAACTTTTTTAATTTCAACAGGTTTCTTTTCTTTTGGAGATTCTCTTTTTCTTCTTCTAGGTTTACGAGGAGGCGGAGGCATCATCCAAGGAGGAACAGGGGCTTGCCTGTTATTATTTTTTAATAAAACAAAGATTAATGCAATTATTAAGAAAAAGACTATGGCCCCTAAAGCAATTAAAATAATAAACGTATTTCCGCTCTCTTTTTCCATATTTTGATGAAGCTGATCAAGCTCTTCTTGGACGTTATCAAGCTCACGAATCTTATCAGAAATTTCTTTTTCTCTTTCTTCTTTTTGCTTTTCTCTTTCATCCATCTCTAATTGAATCTTACGCTTTGCTATAACCTCCTCATCTTTTGATTTCGTTGTTACCGCTACTTGAAGCGATTTGGCTAGGTCATCTAATTCACTACTAAGACTAACATACCTTAGAGAATCAATCCGTTCTTGCTTACTGATTGTTTTTAAGCTATCTCTTCTTTCAGAAGACTTTAACATGGATTTAAGAGCCATAATCTCATCATTCAATTTTTTTAACTTTAAAGAATCTCTTAAAAGCATATCTTGTTTTTCTTGATTATAAGCTCTGTTTTTAGCTTGTTGTTCTAATTGAGATATTTGTCCTTCGAAAAATTTTCTATCATCTTCTCGCCTAGCAGTTTCTTCATCTCTGTATCTAGTTAGCTCATCTTTCCATGTTGCATCTTGCGTGTTTTCTTCATACTCTCTTTTTTGCTCCAACAATTCAATTTTTTCAGCAATGTTTTTCAACATAATCTGTTCGGCAGAACGCTGATCTCTCTTTTCTCTAAAGCTTGCTGTCATGATAGTAAGTTTATCACCTCTGTTTCTATCAAATTTTGCGGCAGCCATTGTCAATTGACGAATATTTTCAATTAGTTCTGGTGCAGCACCTTCTTGCAAAATTAAACTTATATACATTTTTTTAATTTCTGCTCTTGAAGGACGAGTTCTAGACAAAACTTTATCAACTCTCGGTTTGCTAGGGTCACTATCAACACTAGAAACCTGAAGAGGTTTTTTAGTTTCAGCAGACATCACAGGTGGTTTCGGCTCTTGAGCTTTTTTATTACTTTTATTTGAATTAGTAAAATCCATCTCAAACCCTGGGATAGGCAATCCTACAGAATAACTAGAAGTTTCAGATGTTTCTTCTGATTCTATAGATTGTTGAATACTAGATAATGACTTCTCAGTTTCTGTTTCTTCACTTAAGTTTTTAACTATTGAACGGCTTGATTCTCTTTCTGCCAGTACTGTAATCTGTTCTTCGACTTCATCGCTTATTTCTAAATCTATATCAACATTAATGACATATTTATTATTATCTATAATTTTAGATAGAGCATCTTTAACTCTCTCTCTAATATTATTTTCAACCATTAGTTTCTGTGCTAAATAGCCAGAACCTTGCCCGACTAAAAGACCAGCTAGCATAAATACTGCTAACTTCTTCTTGAGATTTAAAACTGTTTTTATCATGAAATACTCCTCGGTATGTATTTATTCATCATAACTAGTTGCTGACCGCCCCTTACCATGATGCGGCGGATTTAAAAAAGTAATTTGAATTCTTCTATTTTTAGATTTCATTTTTTCATTTTTATTAAGGCCCAAAACCGTAGGCATTTCTTTACCATCTTTAGTTAAAACGGCCTCTTTCCAAGTCAGGGTTAACGGGTTCCACATCGGATTTTGTTTTTTTACACTATCCAGTCCATGAGGAGCCCAAGGTCCGTATCCCGCGGCTAATAACCTTGGAGCGGGTATACCTTTATCTATCATATATCTTACAACACTCGCACCTCTTGCTGCAGAAAGTTCCCAGTTAGTTGCAAAGGTTTTTCTCCATTTTTTAGGCATTCTATCAGAATCCGAATGCCCAGCGACCTCTACCTGGAATGGACTATTTTGGATTTTAGGTATTATTTCTTCATCTAAAAGTCCTTTTAACTCCTCTTTCATTGATGCCTTACCAATCGGGAAAGCGTAATCACCTTTAATATTCACTATTAGCCCTTTTGAACTAGTTTGAATATCAATGGGAGGATCTCCTTTAGGGCTTTCTTTTTTCATTTCTTCAATGGTTTCTTCCATTTCTTTTTTCATGGCAGCTAAATTTTTAATTGGCTCAAACTCTCCTTCGAGTTCAGCTTTTCCAGAAGATTTGATTTTACTACCAAGAGATTTGCCCTCAGAATTAGACATCTCTTGTAATTTTACAGGATCCATTGTTGAAATAGCAGCTAATAATACAAAAAAAGCAAACAATAGAGTCATCATGTCTGCAAAAGTCCCAAACCATCCAGGAAGCCCCTCTTCAACAGAGTCCGCCCCGGCTGCGAAACCTTTATTATAACCTTTTTTGAATTCTGCTCCAGCCATAAGAAAACCTTAGCCTTCTGATTTCCACTCTCCAGGAGGAATGAAAGAGTTTAATTTTTCTCGCACGATTAGTGGGTGCTTTTTTTGATGTATCAACCGAGCAGCCTCTACTAAAAGCGCTGCTGACATAGATGTTTGAGTGGTTTTATTACCCATTTTATCTGCCATTGGAAGGAAAAACAAGTTGGCAAATACAGCTCCATAAAGAGTCGTAATGAGCGCTGCCGCCATACCACCACCAAGGTTATCTGCTCCACCTTCTCCACCAAAACCAGCTAACATAAGTACTAAACCAATTAGAGTTCCTACCATACCCCAAGCAGGAGCAAGGTCTCCCATAGATTTTAACATAGACTTCTGAACATTTTCTCTTTTCTCTCTATATTCGATTCTGGTTTCCATGATTTCTGTGATTTCATCTAAAGAGTAGCCATCAACAACCATTTGGACACCATCTTTAAAAAAATAATTCTTAATACTATCAACTGATTTTTCAAGATCAGCTGCTCCCTTTCGACCCACATCTGCAACTTCAACCGCCTCGTCAACTAATCCACCCATTTTATCATCTGCTGGCTTAAGCACTGCTCCGATAGCTTTTCCTAGAGCAACCACATGTGGCATAGGGAAAGCAACAAAAATAGAAGCTATCATACCTCCAAATACAATTCCAAAACTAGGTGCTGATAGAAAATTACCAAAACCCCCTGCTGATCCTTCAACAAATAGAGCATAAGCAATACTACCAATCATAGCAGCTAAACCGAGTACAACACCTATAATTAATGCAATATCCATAAATTACTCCTCAAATAAATTAGCATCTTTGAGACGGTTCTCATGAAGCGCCTTCAGAATATTTCTTACATCATCATATTCGGGATCTAACCTAAGGGCTAAATTCCAATTAATTGTGGCTCTTTGAACATCACCTAGTTTGTAATATATAGAACCACGCCTAGCGTAAGCTAGAGCTAAATCAGGTTTCAGTTCCAATGATAAATCAACTTCTTTCAATGCTTCACGAAAATCACCAGCATAAAAGAAGCGAAGACTTCGTGAAAGATGTCTCATTGATTCATTCATATTTTTTTCTTGTACATTTTTGCCAAGTTTTAATTGTTTCAATGAGTCAACAAGAAACTGTGACTCCTGCTCTAATGCGGAGAGTTGAACCATTAAGTTTCGCATTTCATTATTCATCATCAGCATTGAATCCCTTAGAGACATAACTGTGAAATCTGCCATAGCAATAGTTGAATCCATGTATGCAGGCACAGTACCATCATTAGAAAATGCCAAGTTTGCTGTTGATAGAGGCTGGTTTGATGGCCCACTAGCTGAAGACCTCGAACTACCTCCTATTCTAGGGACCGCCATATCAAAACCAATTGTGAAAGCAGGGTGCCCTGTCCAGTATCGCGTTTTCCAACTTGGTAAACGCTCTATGTGGGTGAACCCAAGGTTCAGGCGGTAATCCGAGGTAAGGGGGATGCGGAGTCCCACATTGACACCTGTTCCATCGAATTCACCCACAATATCCATTCCACCATTTCTACCGAAGTAGGGTGTTTTCAATAAGAATCCAACAAAGACACCCGCATTTGCCGTTTGTGTTGAATCACTTATTACTTTGACACTATCCATTGGACCAAGGCCTCCTGTACCGAAGCCCATGAAAGTGCTCATTTTATAATCACCTAGGTCTTTTTCACTAGCTAAAACGAGAAAAAAAGACAATAGATCAGTATTTAAACTTAAAACTTGTTCGTCATCTTGGTTGTTTTGAAAAACAATATCTTGCAATCCAGCAGATAGAGAAATATCATTGTAAACAAAAACTCTTTGTTGAAAATGAAACCCAAATTCTACTTGTGGAGAATATTGAGATTCTGAAATCAGGTCTAACGAAGTAGTGTCACCTCCTTGTACAGCTGAAAAACCAGCTGAAAAACCCTTGCCAAATTCCATGTCAAAATAAACACCTTTTGCGGTATTTATTGGATCAAAATTATGCAACTCAACACCAAAACCCGTTCTAAATATATACGGAGCTTTTTGAATACTTGATGTTGGAATTCGCATCATAAGGCCTGGTCGAGTATATGCAACCCTGGCAGATGCGAAAATCATACTCACAGCAATAACAAAAAAGATTATGATGTTTTTAGTATTTCTCATTATATGTTTTGAATTTCTTCTTCAGCGAAGATTTTAAATTCACTATTAGGAAATAATTCAACTAGCTCTTGAAACGCTTTCTGCGCTTGCATCACCATGCCAATGTTTCTAAAAATTATACCTTTTTTAAATAAAATTAAATCTGAATACTCATCATTATTAGCTAATGACAATCTATCTAAATGATTAAGAGCTTGTTTATATCTTCCTATGCTTTCATACGAATCAGCTAATAGAAATAAAGCTTTACTAGCGTTTTTATTACTATCATCATTTACAGGCAGTACGCTAAGGCTATTAATGCAATCGTAGTATTTTTCATTATTATAATGAATGACGCCTTCAGTGAAAATATCAAAATCAAACCTTTGCAAAACCGATCTTTTATTTAAAATATCTTTTGAATGCGCAACAACTTCAGTCATTTCTAAATTTTTTGAGATATTCTCATAAGGAAGCGACGATTCTTTTTGCGGTTTTTCTAAATTAACATCAATAAGGCTTGCATCTAAAATTTCGGCGTTCAACCTTTTTTTGAGTCCAGTAATTTGATTTCTCAAATTAGAATTTTCGATTTCTAGCATGTCTAGTTTCGATTCAAAATCTTTTTCAATATCTGTAACCTGAGATGTGATTCTATCTAGGGATGAAATCATATCAGACGTTGTCGCCATGTAAACAGAACTAGATTCTATTGTTTTGACAATATTATTTGATTTTAGTTTAGGTGTTGGAGAAGACAAGTCAGGTAATGCTATGCCCTTGTTTTCTGATTTGATAACAACGCCCATATCTAAGAAGAATGTATCGCCAGCGTCATTTTGACAAACCGCCATAGACATTAAGAAAAATAATATTATGTAAAAGTATTTAAACATATTTGGAATGTTTTTATTGATATTCTTCCCAATCAATAACGTAGGAATATCCTATGAATGATCCAAAATCTTGTGGAACATATAATTCAAATTTCCCGAGAGCACCTGGAAGTAAACTCGCATCAGAAACAATACCGCTGTCAAAAGTATTATACGAACCTTGAATGAAAGTAGTGAGCGTCCGTGTTTCACCGCTCCAATTTTTTCTAAAAACAAAATCCATTTTAACAAAATCAGCTCTTCTTCCACCGATGTTTTTAATTTCACCATTAAAAACAATATTACCTTGGCTGTCTTTCTTTTCAGTAATGTTTCCCATGAGGACACAGTTAGCTGAAAATTTTTGGCCAGCATCCCTATTTGACATACTTGATGAAGTATACTTTGGAACTGTTAATTTTGGCATGGGTGGCGGCGCATAACTTTCTCTAATTTGCTCCGGAACATATTCTTGCTGATCTTCAGTAATCACATTATCTACAATACGGACAACCTCATCACGCTTTATAATAAGATAACCTACTAAAGTTTCAACTTTTAAGGATTTATCGTCTTGATAAACAATTTTACCAAAAACAGTACTACCATTTTTTAAAATTATTTCTTTAGAATAAATAGTTAACGGATTAATCCACATTTTACTTAGAGCTTTAAGGTCATCCATCTCCCTACTAAGGTGTTTGAATTCAGCTGTTAATTTTTTAATCTCAAAATTAAGTTCATTTACAATAAAGTCGTTTGAAGCTCCGCCAGAAGATTCAGCGGTTTGCGGAATTGGCGAACTTTCGGCAACTGGATTTACAGATGTTGCTACTGAAGCTGGTGCTAGTGATGAAACAGTTTTTTCAACAGGAGCAATGGATGAAGCCCCAATTTTTACTTCTAAATTGTCATCATCTTCCGTTACATTAATAGATTGTTCGTGGATAACTTTCTTATCCTGAAAAACCTGAAGTGTATATTCCCCTTCAGGAACATTACTTAATTTAAACGCACCATCTTTTTTAGTCCGCGCATCCTTTTTTGTGCCTGCTAATTCGACTTTTACTTTTCCATCAGCACCTATTACCGTGCCTTTTAAGTCGTACTTTGCAGCTAAAGACACAGAATGCCCTAAAAGCAATAGAACGTACAGCGAGCTTACAACTCGCCTTATAAAGCTCAATTGTGATCTCATATCTTACCTCGGATATTTTAAGTCACTTTGCATCTTACAATACAGAGTGGGAGCAATCTTACTTAATAATCAATCACGTGTCAAGAAATTATTAATTACTCTAAATATTTATGTATAATCGACGAGGAAGCCACAGCATTATTTCCAAAATGAATCAAGTTTTTGTTTTCGCATTTTCGCTTTTTCATACTTTTTTTCAACCTCGCTCTTAATATTTTCACTTAATTCCAAAGATAAAGATTTTTCGTAAGATTCAAGAATTAAATCAAATTCAGTATCGCCTAGTTTTGTATATGAAATAGCCATCCAGTAAAAAGGCTCTCCATTATTTGGGAAAAAATTTGAAGCTTTTGAAAACTTTTCAATAGCATCCCAAATGCCATTTTTATTCCCTTTTTTTATCAATAACTGTCCCTCAGCAATTAACAAACTGTATTTAGAGAATTTATTTTCACTATTTAAAGAAGCAGCTTTTTTAAAATGATCAATAGCTAAAGACAACTCCCCTTTAATAAGATAGTTTTTACCCATATTATTATTAGCTGCCGTTAAAGCATCCATAATGTTTTGATTGTTTTTGTTATTAAGTATTAATGAATCTTGAATCGCTAAAAGTGAACCGGGGTCATCAATACTCATTTTTTTATAATTTATTCCTGAACAATTAAATAAATGAATCCCCGCGATCATTAATAGAATAGGTTTAAACTGTTTTGCTTTTACCATGTTACCTCAACCAAATATATGTTATTGCTGCATTTTTCCTACCAAAATCATTATCAAGTGGCTGGTTGCAATCGCTCCTCATATTAACGGCATCCTTATTAAACATATCATAGTCTTCACCATATATTACTTTGTTAAACCGACCCTCTTGATCATTACACCATGCCCTCACAATATTTCGTAATTTCCCAGAACCATGGCCGGTAATGACTTTTATAGCTTTAACCCTATTTTCAAAAGAACACTGACTAACTGTTGTCTCGAGAATCATCATTGCCTCATCAGGTGATTTTCCGCTGTGACCTATATCTAATACTTTCAAATATTGTTGCTGCATAATGTAAAAATTATAATATTTTCTGGCTAACTATCTATCCAATTTATTTAATTATATTATGAAAAAAATTACCTTAGGTCGGACAAATGAAGATGTGTCTATAATCAGTCTCGGAGCATGGTCACATGGTAAACAAAACACTAGTGGCGGTCATAATGTCGGCTGGTCAAACCAATCTGATTTAGACTCAATAAATGCCTTGAAAAAATCATTTTCATTGGGCTTAAACCATTGGGATACAGCTGATGTTTACGGCGAAGGGCACTCAGAAAAAATTATCGGATCAATGTGGAAAGAAATTTCAAGAGAAAGCATATTTCTTGCTACCAAAGTGGGTTGGGATAAAGGGCCATATAAACAATGGTATGAACCCAGTTATATCAAAGAAAAAGTTGAACAGTCTCTTCAAAACCTTAGAACTGATTATATTGACCTTCTTTATTTACATCACTGCAATTTTGGGAATAATGATGAAATGCTTGAAGGCGCCCTAGAAATAATTAACCAATTTAAAGAAGATGGTAAAATACGTTTTATTGGTTTGTCAGATTGGTCCTCAGCAAGAATTATGAAATTTATTAAATTCGTAGATCCTGACGTAATACAAACTCTTTATAATGTCTTGGATATCGAATATGAGACATCGGGACTAAAAGACTATATCAAAACTAATAATCTAGGAGTGTGTTTTTTTTCACCTATAAAACATGGTATACTTACGGGGAAGTATAATTCAATAACCGATTTTCCAAAAGGTGATTTCAGAAAGTCAATAAAAGAGTTCCAAGATATCGATTTTATAAAAAAGATGCAGATAAATAGAAAAAAAGTAGATGGAAAATTTTCTCATTTTGGAGAAAATGCAATAATGCATGCATTGCTTGGATCAATCTTATTTGATAATCCTACAGGGTGCGCTCTATTAGGTCAAAGAAACGAATCTCAAGCAGCAGCAGCAGGAGAACTAGGTGAAAGAATCACTAAGGAAGAGACCTCTTGGGTTTTTTCATTATATAGGAATTAAAATTTGGATATTTTTTCAAAATTAGAAACCTTCGCCTATCGTAATATTGTTGTTCCTCTTCAAGGAAAAGCAACTTTTGATTTTGTTGAAAATCATTATAAAAAAGGTATGAAAACACTCGATTTCGGTTGTGGAACAGGATCTAATTCAAAACTATTTCACGCTGAGGACTATATTGGAGCTGAAGTAGACATGAGCAGAGTCCAAAGTTCAAGAGAAAAGTATGTTAAATACACTTTTGAAAAAATTCCAATAATACACTCTGCTAAGGAACAACTTCCATGGGAAAAAGATTCTTTTGATCTAATTTTTGTTTCATTGTGCCTTCATCATATTAATGCAAAAACTTGCAAACTTATTTTCAAAGAATTTCATAGAGTTTTAAAGAGTAGCGGTAAAATTATAGGAATAGAACCGGCAGTAATTGAAAAAAAATATTTTAATAACATTTGTATGAATGTATTAGATGCCGGTGATTACATACTTCCAGTAGAAAAATATAAAAATTTATATTCAAGTGAATCTTTTGAAACTAGCCATATAGATATTGTAAAAACTTTTGGTTATAATCTTTGGCAATATAGTTCAAAACCTATTAGCGATGAATCAACCCCCTTTAAAGGCGATATGACAAATTATAGGAAACGCCTGAAACCAATTCATGTTTTAGGTCTGTATGGCAAATGGTTTGTGTTGGTTTTTTTAGTTTTCTTTTTTCTGAAAAATCTAATTAACGTATTCATTAGCACGTAAAGTAAATGTCGCTATTTTAGCTTCAAAAACTTCCTCTTTAGTACTTCTCATTTTATAAGAACCTTTCATTGCTCCAAGCGGCGTTTTGATAGGGCAGAAGCTAGAATATTTAAATGTTCCGTCTGATTTTATGACTGGTTTTAACCCAATCACACCAGGACCGCGGACTTCTTCAACCACCCCGTTTCCATCTTGGATATGCCAATACCTTGATAAAAGCTGAACATCAAAAAGATTGTGATTTTTAATAACAACATCATATGAAAATAAAAAAATCGAATTTTGGGGGAATGAACGATCTCGGATAAAGTTTGAATGTACTTTAATACTAATATTATTGTTTTTTATAGACATAAATTCAAGGGTATTAAATTAAGCTAAGAAAAATTTATTATGACAGAAAACAAAAGCTTATTATCAACTATTTTAGTAATTATAATTGTCGGACTTTGTTTTTTCTGGTTTCGTCAAGCAGGACCTGGTTTAAATGGAACCTCAGATATTTCAGAAAAAGACATTGTGAAGCACATACGCTTCTTGTCAGATGACAAAAGAGCTGGTCGCTACCCAGGAACACGAGGATCTAAAGATGTAATTGCTTACTTAATTAATCAGTTAAAAAGTTATGGTGTTCAGCCTGCTGGCGAAGGTTCTTCTTTTAAACAGACTTTCAGTATTCTAGATAGTGTAAAAATTGGAAGAAATAATTCGTTAAAAATAAATGACCGCCCTTTAAATATTGAAAAAGATTACATCCCCCTTTGGTTTTCAGGTAACTCAAGTGTATCAGCCGAAGTCGTTTTCGCTGGATATGGTATAAATCTAATAACCGATTCTTTAGTTTGGAATGATTATAAAGATCTGAATGTTGACGGTAAATGGGTAATGGTTATGAGACATAGCCCTGAAAGAGAAAATCCACATAGTGTATATGCACCACATTCTGATCTTCATAAAAAAATGATAGAAGCAAGAGATCGAGGTGCCGTTGGTATTATTTTCATATCACAGGTTGAAGATTCAACCTTAATACCATTTAAATACATACCGGGATATTCAAAATCTGGTATACCTGCAATTCAAATAAATAATGAAGTTGCTGATGATATTCTTAACTCTATTGGGAGTTCTAGAAAGATAATACAAGATAAAATGAATAATAATCTCAAACCCGAAAGCTTCAAAATCTCTGACATTAAAATATCAGCTAATGTTGAATTGAAAAATATTTATTCACGAGCAGCAAACGTTATTGGAAAAATTGTAAGCAGGAATCATAAATATCGCGATGAGTATATCGTCATAGGCGCACACTTTGATCACCTAGGATATGGAGGAGCTGGATCCGGCTCACTAAAGCCGGATACTAACGCTATACACAATGGCGCAAATGATAACGCTTCTGGCACAGCTGGGTTACTAGAGCTAGCTCACAAACTCCAAAACAATAGACAATTACTCAAAAGGAGTGTCCTTTTAATTGGGTTTGATGCAGAAGAGAAGGGATTATTAGGGTCTAAATATTTCATTCAAAATCCAACCGTTGAAAAAAGTAATATTGTTACAATGATCAATATGGATATGATAGGTAAAATGAAGGATTCAACAGTTGTCATTGGTGGTGTAGGAACATCGCCAATATTTGAAAAAATATTAGATAGCCTATCTATGGACTCTGGTTTAAAATTCGAATTTGACCAGGCTGGATATGGTCCAAGCGATCATGCTAGTTTTTACTCTGAAGACATTCCAGTTCTGTTCTTTTTTACTGGTGATTATGATAATAATTATCATTTACCAGAAGATGATTGGCAATCCATTAATTTAAAAGGAGAGAGACAAATACTTAGCGTAATTCACAACCTAGTTATTGACATAAGTAGACAAAATCTAAAGCCATCGTTTACTTTGGCTGGGCCAAAAAAACAAAAAACACAAAGAAACAACAATAAAATAAAGTTAGGTATTATACCACATTATGGCGGAACAATTGACGGGTTAAAAATTGATAAAATATATGATCCTAACGGACCTGCTGCTAGAGCCGGGATTAGATCGGGTGATATAATAAAATCTATTGATAAAAAGCCGGTGAAAGATATTTATGAATACATGAAGAGGATAAAAGATTTTAAAAAAGGACAAAGTGTTCCAATAGATATCAAAAGAGATGGAAGAATAATTATGTTAACTATACGGTTTTAGCTTAGGCTACTAATTTCGCTTTAACTGAGCATCTCTAAGAGCATCTAAAGTTCTTCTACCAAGTCTTCCATCTGTTTCTAGATCATAGCCATTCGCGTTTAAAACTTTTTGCAAATCACTAACAGATCTATTATCTAATGGATCAAAGGTTTCAATAACATAGTTTAATCTATTTTCAACATTTGAGTGTAGATAACTTGATCTTTCTCTAATTTTTTCGGTTAGGCCAAGCACTGCCATCACATAATTTTCTGAATGGTTATATGCATAAACAGATTTCCAGATATCTCCTTTTTTTTCATAATTCGTACTCCCAGAATTATAACCATTTTTGATAAGGTAGTTAGCAATACTTCCTAAAACATCAGGCCAATCATGGGGTCTTCTGACACCGTCATTATCGAAGTCTACCGAATATCTGTTGAAACTTGATGGGATAAACTGTCCAAAGCCAAAGGCCCCGGCATACGAGCCCTCAATACTTTGCGGATCGACATTGTCTTGGTAACAATATTCTAGATAGGAAGCCAATTCTTTAGAAGCCCACTTTGCTCTTTTAGGCATCTCATGAATTTGTGTATATAATGAATTAAAAACAGTAAATCCTTTGTAATGCTTACCGTAATTACTCTCGATTCCTGCAATACTTAAAATTATAAATGGGTCTACGCCGTACTTTTTTGAAACTTTTAATATTAAATCTTTATTTTTGCTGTAAAATTTGACACCTGCTACAATACGAGACTCTTTTATAAATAATTTTTTATACTGCTCCCATGATTTTTTTTCGTACGGTCTAGCGAAGCGCTCTGGTATTTTTGCATGTAATTCAATTTTTGGGTTTTTAAATACATTATCTATAAAAGCGACAGGAACTATTTTTTTATTTATTTTTTCTAAGACTAATTGATATGCTAGGTCGGTCGACAATTCCTTTTTTGCAAAAGAAAAACTAATCAAGGAAACTATTAAAAGAGAAATTTTTATCATGTCATATATTACGTAAGCAAGATTTGTCCTGTTATTATAAAATTATCATTAACTTGAGTTTTTACGACTTTACATGCATACGTACATAATCAATGATAAATGATGCTGGAAAAATTGAAGTGTCGATTCCTTCGACACCACCCCAATCACCACCAATGGCTAAATTAATAATTAGAAAAAAAGGATTATCATAAGGCCAGTCATTAAACAGTTCTGATGATTTATAAAAGTTAAAATACAAACTCCCATTTACGTAGCCTTTAATATATGTCTCTCCCCACTCAACAGCATACGTATTAAAGTCATTTTCATTATCATCAAAATCATAAATACCTTGCTGATTAGTACCTCCAACATCACCATGTATATTTGCATTATGTATACTGAAAAAAGCTCTGCTTGAATCATAACCTACATGTTCCATAATATCTATTTCGCCGCAATTAGGCCAACCAATTGAGTCGATTTTCGAATTTAACATCCAAATAGCGGGCCACGTTCCAACTCCCGTTGGAAGTTTTGCTCTAACTTCCCAATAACCATACTGTACTTCAACTTTATTTTTAGTATTAATTCTTCCAGAAGTATAAACTGGGTTATTAGGATCAAAAGGGCTTTCTTTCTTTGCTCTGATATATAACTTTCCATCAATAAGTATGATATTATCTTTACTATCTACATAGCTTTGACTTTCATTATTAAAAGTCCCCTTACTGAATCTTTCTATATTCCAAAATTGTAAATTAAGAGTATCAGCATTGAACTCATCATTCCAAAATAAACTAAACCCTGGAACAGAATTTTCTTCTGATAAACAATTCCCATCATCTATTGTAGCTTGACTATTATAATTGATAGCGCTTGGATCAGTACATCCATAATATGAACAGCTCCCATCGTCTTCCGTTGCTTCCTCATTATAATTCAAAGAATTAACATCCATACAACCGAGAACTTCTACCTCTTCATCCTTTCCATTATTTGTGCAAGAAGTGATAAGTAAAATGAAACTAATTAAAATTATACTTTTGTCCATAATCTAGTATGTGATCGTCAGTGAGAATAGGAAATGCAGGTTCAAAGATAGGGTACGCTTGATTTGTAAAAACCACATTCATATCAATATTAGTAATTTTAATTTTTTCAAACTTATCAGTGTCAATTTTTATAATATTTGAATATTGTTTTTGAAGGGAATCAATTTTAGTAATTAGAATCCTAAAAAATTCATCTTTATTTAAAGTTTTTTTATTCAGTTGGGTTTTAATAATAGATGCAGCAATGTGATCCTTCCATTTTCTTTCTACTTGAGATATGTCAAACATTTTATCTAAACCGTTTTTGTAAGCTTCCTTCGTAATTTCATTATCTCTAAATAAGTCTACAAGCGCATATTTTAATTCATTAGAAAACATTGATGGTATAATGTCTTTATTTCTAAAAACTAGTGGATGCTTTTTAATCATTTTCAAAACGTCAGCAACTGTGAAAAGTTCATTGTCAAAGGTTAAAAGAACATCTTTTTTGATTTCATTCAAATCATCAAATGATACAACATCTGTTTCTTTCGACTCTCTCCAAATACTACCTTGAATCACCGACTCTTTCTTTTCTCTTTCAATTAAAAAAATTTGAGAGAGTTTGTTTGAAAAACTTGAAAAAATATCTGCTTGGAAATTTATGGATTTGTTGCTCATTAAACTTGCTACATATTTTTCATATTTTTTGAGAGCGTATAATTCATGGTACATTTTTCTAGAGTCAAAAAGAGATTGTTCTTTTTCTTTTTCTGTAACTAAAACTTTTGTATTCCATTTTTGTATTTCAAAATACATGTTTTTATTATTGCTAATATGTATAGGGCCAAACAGTTCTCCTTTTTTGGGGTTGGAAAAAAACAACATTCTTTTTATTTCAATTGGCATTTTATCATTAATTGAGATTGTTTTTTGGGATAACCCAACACCGTTTTTTAATAAGTTTTTAATATCAATTACTGTTCGGATACTATTTTGATTAACTCTTTCTTTTTGATTATCATTTATCAAAACAAAAGATACATCATAAGTCCTATTTATCAATTTTGAAGAAACATAAACTTGTTTTGAATCTAATACTACTTTTTCAAAGCCATGGATTTTCAACATCATTTGTCTCATAGCTTGCTCTTTTTGTCCATTAATTAAACTTTCTTGAGCAGATGTATAAGTAAGTCGTTTTTTTTCAAATTCAGTGGATAATATCTTTTCAGCAATTAAAGAATTAAGTGCTATTTTTTTGTGAATGTAATTATTGTTCTTGCAATAGTTAGGGCGAGGAACATATTCACATCTTTTTATAAAATCATTAACTGTGATACTTTTATCACCAATGGTTGCTAAAATATTTAGACTGGGTTCGAATGTGGATTGGCTTTTATCTGAGCAAGATAAAATAAATAAAACCAAGAAAGGTGCCAATAGATACCTTTTCATAACTCAAGTTAAAATAATTTAAATCGCATTGTTAATAGTGAAACATCCCCTAAAACACCTATAGATTGATAACTGTAATCAATAGAAATACTCTTCCTATTTGGTAATGCTTTTTCATAACCTATACCATAAGTTGTTGTTAAAAATGGAAGATCAATTAAACTAAACAACTCCGTTTCATTTTCCTGTTTAATACCGACTCCTTTTACACCGCCTCTTAGGCAGATTGTGTGCCCGCCAATAAATTTATGTTGATATTCTGATCCAAAATTTAGTGATTCACTATTATTGTTTGGGTGAAGTACATCAATAGAAACAATGAGTTGTTGTACTTCGTTTAAAACAGGTTTAAAAGAAGTACCAAGTCTAAAAATCAAAGGGAGCTCCCAATATTCTGTCCGAAATTGGCCAATAACATTTTCATAATTTCCATTTTCGTTTTCTAAAATATCAATTGGATTTATTAAATCAATACCGTCATAACGCATTTTTGATCCGTAGTTCGAAATGCTCATACCAATACTCATACCATCCTTTCTATTATTGGTTGATGAAAAGAAATTGGTTTTTACGATTACACCAAGATCAAGAGCAAATGCACGCGCAGTTGAGTGCCAAATATTTGAGCTAATCGTTTTAAGTGAAGCTCCGAAGGCAAACCAATCCACTAAAGTTCTTCCGTAAGATAAAGATGCCGCGATTTCGTTTGCACTATAAAACTCACCCGTTCCGTTTTGATTTAATAAATTAGTCACTTCAGTCGAACCATAGTCAAAGTCTGTAAACCAAGCACTAATTGTTCCATAACTACCCATATCAATTGCTGCAGCAAAAGTTGAATGTGTAATACCAACCACCCAGTCTTGCGAGGAGACACCAAACTCCAGACCATTAACATAGGCTAATCCGGCAGGATTCCAATATGCAGAGTTTACATCATCAGCCAAAGAAACAAATGCTTCGCCCATAGATACCGCTCTACTACTTGTACCTATTTCAAGAAAGTTAGCTGCGGTAGTACCATACCTATACTGACTATTTGCTAATGAAATAAAAATTAAACTAGCGATGAATAAATTTTTCATTTAATCACCGCAAATTTTCCGGTGAACTCTAGACCATTTAATGAATTATCTGAAAAATTAGGCCTCACATGATATAAATACATTCCAGCAGCAATTTCCAAACCCTCCTCATTAAGCAAATCCCAATAAGCCATCCCATTATCAAAGCTATCATTTTTATTAATTGTTTTTACTTTTACACCACTAGGGGTAAAGATTGAAATAATACAATTTGCTGGTAAGTTTGTGAACATTATTCTTCTTGGCTGGTTAAGAAATGGATTAATTACAGCCTCTTCCATGCCGTTTGTACCTACGTAGGGGTTGGGGACCACTCTAATGTCATCAATACTATTTTTTAAATTATCTACAAGTATTGGCTTTAAGCTATCTACAGAAAATTTAAAGGTGTCTGTATTCCAAAAATTTCTGTCATAGCTAATTGCATACCTAGAACCAGGTTGAGGTAGAAATAGGCTATCTATATTTAAAAAATCAATTACAAAAGCAGTCCCTTTCCAATTGTTTAAACTATCAATTTCACCAACCAAAACTCTGTCGTTAAATTTATTATATTCACCATCATAACCCCATGTAGAACCAATTTGATCTTTAGCAACTAAATCCATTAAAACATAATTGCCGTTTTCGTCAAGCTTATTTTTATTTACCACATAAAAATCAAAAGATTGATTCAGTATAATTCTATTGGGGAACCACAACCTGTTATCAAATTCATCATAAATACCAAAAGCATTTTCTACTTTTGATGTGTAGCTATTATTTTCAGTAAAAACAATTTCACAATCCCATGGAACTAATTTTGACTCCCTTGAGGTAATAGCTATGTTTACCTCTCCATAGCCTTCTCCAATCCACCCAGTATTGGCAGTGTCAATGTTTGGTGTAGTATATAATTGTGAAATATCTAGTTGCAGCCCATCAAACACATCCGAAACTATATTATTGTTCATAGCCCAATGATCATTTTCTTCGTTATATACTAGATTTGAACCACTAAAATTTGGCTGACCTGTTAAGTTGTAAGTTGGGCTTTCATTGTACACCTCAACACCTTCAGTTTTATTAAAAACTTTATATCCAGGATTATTATGGTATGCCGGTCTTAATAATTCATTAAAAACTGTATCAAAATTAAAAGTTACATGGTACTCATTCCCGGGTTTTAATTGCTCTCTTGAAACAACATTAGGAGTTATAGTTCCTGTTCCAATCATTAGATTGTTAAGCGAGTCTAGAATAATATCTGGGTCTGAGTAAGAAGCAGCATCAGCTCGTGGAATAACAATTGCTACATTTAAGCCAATGCCTCTAATGTTATCAAATTCATCTACATCGATTACTGTGTTATTTTCTGATGGAGAAATACCTGGTCCAATCTCTGGCGCACCATAATCATAAGCAACAATTGCATAATAATATGTGCGTCCATTTTCTACGTTTTCATCTTTAAAATAATGTTTTATTCCTGTGTTGTCGCCTAAGTTGTAAGAAGCTCCATTAACTAAACCAAAATCTGTAAACCCACTATTATCATTCACCAAATCACATTGATAAATTGGCTTTAAAAACATAGGTGTTCCGTACCCATCAGTAATCACTTCAGAGTCAGAAAAATATTTATCTGTTGACCTGAATAATTTATAACCTTCAAAATCATTAACATTACCAATAAACGGATCTCGTGTTAGTTTGTCAGCATCGTCATTCCACGAAAGCATTACATATCCGTCACCAGGTGATGCTGTTAGCGTAGGTGTTTTTGGCGGCTGTGCAAACCTATAATCCTTCTCGTAAATAACCTGAACAATTTCTTTTAATTTGAACAAAGCTGGAGCAATGTGTTCAGATGAGTTTAAACCCTCTAGGGGGTCATAAGAATGAATCTCAGCCATTGAAACTCTTTCAGTTTTTCCCTGATAAAGAGGAAAAGGACCAGAAGCAAATAACTCAACGAGATTTGCAACCGTTCCATAATATTCTGTTAAAGAATCCGCTGAAACCAAATCCCACATTGTATCATCGTTTCTAAACCAAGGACTTCCTGGGGGAGCTGGATGTTGATCAAATATTGGAAACAATTGAAAAGAAGTTAATCCAATCATGTCCGACTCTGAGACATCAGTAGATGCAAAGTTTGGTTCGCAACCAACTGATTCAACAAAATCAGGTCTGTGATTACCCTCACCTTCATCAGGTCCATTGTAATTAAGCTCAAGGGGACCTACGCCATCAAGTCCAACATCATCTCCAGCATTTTCATTCGCCTGATAGATACCATCTCCGTTTGTATCATCACCATCACTCCAGTCCTGATCTTCATCAGCATCCCAATGGTTTTTGAGATCCGAAACGTTTAATTTATAAAAGTCTAAAAATTTGGCAAGGTCATCAATTCCATCAGTGGGGCCAACTATTGATGTAGCTTGATTATCTCTTTTTTCATCAACTATTCCATCGTCATCATTATCAACACCATCATAAGCTATACCCGGGCTTTCTAAATATGCAAAACCCATAATCCCAGGCAGTAACCCCGATACACCAATTCCATTTTGGTCCCAAGAGTATGATATATCTAATAAATCATCAAAAAATCCTAGTTCGTCATCTGCACCATCGCCACCTATTGCATTATCAACCCAATATCCAAAACACACTTCTGGTAAATCGTATTTTGACGTATTTGAAATATTGTATTCCCAAAATATTGCGTCTCTAGCTTGTGGGTTATTCCATTGAAACCCTCTTGCTTCAACACGTATTCCAAGACCTCCCCACGGTTCGCCACTTTGAATAGATGAAGTTTCATCTATTCGCGTAGAACTATGCTTGGGAAAGTATTTTACCATATCATCTTCGCCAAGGTATTCTAAATCATGAGCATCATTGACAACAAAATATGTTTCAAGATCAGCGTATTTTACACCACGCCCAAATCTGCCATTCCATTCACCTGGCCAAATTGGACCTTGCGCTGATGGCCAACCGCCAGAAGGCCAAGAGTCAGGCAATCTGCTTAATGCTGGGTATTCATTGTTTTCATTAAAATAACCAAATACAGGATAAAACCCCCATTCAATTTGTCCCGTTGGGTCTGTATCCATTTCTTCTCTGTAACTGGTTTGAAGATAATGAAGAATATGATAATTTTTGTTTTCAAGTTCATTTAAGTCAGTAATTGGTATAGTATCTACAGTGCTTGGATCAAGGTCATCTTCAATATATACTCTTCCACCAACTAACAGACCAATGCCATCCAACATTTTTGTACCATCGGGATTATTGGGCCATTTTGAAACATTGGGTTTTGGCCAATCTGATAACTCTGTTGTATTTCGATAATATAAGTAAACCCTATTACCATTCATGTATCCTTCACGCTCGGCTTCAATGTCTCCAGCTGGATCATCAGGGCCCGCATAATCCGTACCCTGAGACAAGATAATAGAACACAATAAAAGGAATTTAAAAAATATTTTTATCATAATTAAAACGGAATTGTTAACCCTACTTTTACGTGACGAGGCGCTGAAAACATTGATGGGTCTTTGTATCTATCATCATATGTATTAAAATTACTTCTATGGCTTAATAATTCTGTTTCACTAACAACAGCAGTATATGAACGCCCTGTTTCTGGACTCACCCCATATTCATTGTACCTATCTAATAAATTATACACAATAAAATCTAGTTTTGGTTTTACACCAAAAATAATAGGCAGTTTAATATATCCCGATAAGTCAGCATGATAATTTGAAGGTTTGAAATCATTATTTGGATAAAGATTAAGAAGCGCGAGATTGCTTTCACCTTGCGGTGTAAACGTATAAGGTGTACCTGAATTGTAATAACCCGTAGTGGTCACGCCAAACTTTTCAGTATTATACCCAACCGATAAATTAAAGGTATGCCTTTGATCCCAACTCATAGGAATGAGCCTAATTACTTCATCAATGCTTGAACCTTGACGGTTAAAGGTTTGAGAAGGATTGTCAGCATTACCACGAGTAAACTGATACGTGTAATTTGATTGTAAAAATAAATTATTATAACTGTAATCGAGTTTTAATTCTAGTCCTCTGACATTACCATAATCTTTATTCGTATATATACCATACTCAACCTGATTATAAGTACTTACTACGGCTAAGCTCAACAGATCATAAATATCTCTATAATATAAATTAACCTCAAAACTTGTGTTTTTTCCTAACTCTTGCCAAAGGCCTATTTCATAACTAACAGTCTTTTGAGCATTTAGCCCTAAACTATCAGACGCTAAATTTGCATTTCCAACAGTTGTAGAGTAATCACTGGGTCCTATGATAGATGAGTGGTTTGAAAATATTGAGTACATTGGTGGCATTTGAATAAAGTGACCATAACTAAAATGAAGTACTGCCAGGCCACCAAGTTGATATGCAAATCCCAACCTAGGAGAAATCTGAGACGATATCTTCGATTGAACTTGGGAGCTCATTCTGCTTTGGTCTATCATGAGATTCCCATTATTGTCTAGTGAGTCTTCACCACTCTCCGTTTGTAAAAAATATGTAGAAGCATTTATTGGATTTCTTCTCTGACTGGGATAAGAAGTGTTTGCGTCAAAATAATCATACCTTAATCCAAAATTGATTACCATTTCATCTCTTTCATATTTATCCTGCAAATAAAAAGAACCCTCTTTTGGTTTTACATTATAAATATCAGAAAATACAGTACTGTCAGGAAGTGTAATTGGTTTATAGCTATCCCCTTCAAGAGGTGTTCCAGTATATGCATTGCGAATTGATTTTCCAGCATTATCTAACTCATAGTTTATAAAAGAAAAACCTGTTTTGATGCTGTGAGCGCTATTGGCCTGAATCGTAAAATCAAATTTTATATTATTTGTAATTAGTGTTCTTTTTAGATGACCCTTATCTTGCCCCCCGGTGAAAAATCCAGTTCCAAACGCTGTCATATATTTATCATTGACATAATTGTATAGAGTATCACCGGCTAAAAGATCGAGACCTTTGTAATTCCCATCCTCTGAAACAATTGAATAACTATCATAATCTTCGAATACATAGAACCCGTAGTCGTTTTTGGTTCTTGAAAACTTAAAGTCATAAAACATCTTACTATTCATAAAATGATTTAATTGAAACATAGATAACGTTGTTTTTGAATCCTGAAATCCCCTACCATCAGGATTATATTTATAAACATGATTATATCCTTGAGATAGAGAATTATTTTGATTAATCATTAAAGCCAATTTGATATTTCCAAGATTGTAAGAAACTTTGCCCATAAAAGATGAATTTTCGCCAGTGCTCATTGGGACATATGCACTGTCGCCAGTGTTTTCACTCAACCACTTTGTAGAGTCTTGGTCATAAAAATTGCTCAAGTCCCACACCTCAAACCTTCTTATACCATTTAAATGCCCGTTTGAATTTTGACTTCTATAATTTGAAAAGAAAAACAGTTTATCTTTGATGATTGGACCACTAAAATTTATTTTTAAATCTGTATTCGCGTTTTTACCAAAAGGGTCTAATCCAATAAAAATTTCTTCGTTGTTTTTTTCATTACCTGTGATGTAGGTAGAGTATCCAGTATTAAAGCTGCCAACATATTCGTTGCTTCCGTCCTTCGTAACTGCATTCACAACTCCACTCATAGCATTACCATATTCAGCATTGAATGTACCAGTAATAACTTCCAAATCTTTAACTGCCTCAACTTCTAATGAAGATACTGCAGCAACACCACCAAAAGAATCATTTACAGGAATACCATCAATCATATAACTCACTTCATCACTCCTACCACCACGAAAGTGACCAGCGACAACACCTGCTTGCATATTAACAACAGCACTTAAATTTTCTACAGGTAAAATAGCCATTTCTTCAGATGAAATGTTTTTAACCGTACTAGTTTGATCTTTTTTACGACTTAATTTGCTTGCATAAATGATAACCTCTTGACCTTCAACCACGCTTTGTTTCATTTTAATATCAAGCGATGTTGTTCTATTTACAGAAACGACAACGTTTTCAATATTCACGGTTTCATAACCAATCATCATTGCTTTTACTGAATATTTACCGGGTGACACATTTATTAAATTGAAGTAACCGTTTTCATCTGCACTAATTCCAGCTTGCGTTTGGACAATGATAATATTTGCTCCAACCATAGGGGTTTCAGTTGAGGCATCAATTATTTTCCCTGATATTTTACCAGATGTCTGACCAAATAGGGTAGATAATAAATAAAATGATACAGATATTGTGAGCTTTTTCATTTTTAACATTAAGGTTAAACAGTACAAGATTTTAAACTAAAAAAGGGGGTAAAAATACCCCCTTTTCTATTCAATATAGCTACTCTATTTCAAGTAAGTAATCTTGAGAATATTCCTACCTGATTCACGGTTAATAATCGCAAAGTACATTCCAGAGTTTAGGTCTATTCCATTTTCATCCTTACCGTTCCACCTATATGTATACGAACCAGGCGTTTGCATTGTATTAACAAGCGTTTTCACGTTTTGTCCTAATAAGTTTACAATGTCAATCTTTACATTTTCCGTTGTGGGTAATGCATAAGATATGTTCACATAAGGGTTAAATGGGTTAGGATATGCTTTGCTAGAAAATTCTGTTGGTAAAAGGTCAACAACTTCATTGCTAGCAGTTGTCATATCTTTCCAGAAGTATATATTGTCTAGATAAATATCAAAACCAACATTGTTTTGGGCAGATCCGTCACCATTGAACTGACCATCAAACTTAATCTGATGAACATTATCACAGGTCATGCCTGTAAAGTCAGACATTGGTATATCTACACTGTTCCAGGCACCAGGTGTTAGTGGAACATTAACCAATATGTCTACAACTCCTGTTCCTCCAGCAGCGTTGTTATTAACAGGGGTGACCTTAACCATTCTATCGGTGCCTAACTCAACCCAGATATCTATATGTAGATAATCCATAGCTGAAGCATCTGTAGCTGTCATTTCAGTACCTTGATAATTAAAGTTAGTGTATGCTAGCACATGATTTGCACCATCACCTACCGGATCAAACGTCGTGTTTACTGATCCTGACTGACCCCAACTTGGATTATGATTAGTGGCCATACTTGTATATGCATCACTAAAAATAGATATGACATCTGCGGCAGCTAAAGTTGGCGTAGGTGGCACACTTGAAGGTACGCTTAAGTCAACAGGACATTTTCCAAAACCTACAGTAGGTAAAACTAAAGCAGGTAACCCTTCTGCATCTCTTAGGGGGAGCTCTCTAACATTCATCGTTAAACTAGCATCTTCAATTGAACAAGTAGCCGGAACTACCTCTGTTACTGAACCATAACCAAATAGTATCGTTACAGAATCCTGAAACATAAACCCAGAAACCGTTCCAGAATAAATAGTATCACCATCTGTATCGGTTAAAAGATCTCCGCCTTGCGGATTCCATTGTTGATATGAACCAAAAACATATGGAGCTTGTGAGCCATCAAAACCTTCGACGCCTCTCATATCCAAATTAAATGTAACATCAACTGGATAATCCTCAATACAATTTGTACAACTACTGAAACAGACTGTGTCTACAACTGCATCTGCTACAGACATTGGCACAGTGTAATTTCTGTCCCCATAAGTACCATAGCTACATTCAGTAGGAACTGTTTCCCATGGTGCTGTATCAAAAACAGGCGCTGGTCCATTTGCAAACTTATAGATGAGGAGTTCTCCTTCATTTTTTTGTACCGTTGTTACATAGATACCATCATTATCAGCATCTGTCATTGTTATACCAGGAGCTGGAAAACTTGCCCCAGCTATAGTCGGTGCTAGGTGATTTGGAACATCAGCCATGTTAACGCTGAAGGTGACATTAACTATATCAACCGCAGGACAAAATGCATTGTCAGTACAGTTTCCGTAACAAGCATTTATAACAGAGTCTACTGATGTTGTTGTAAGACTTCGATCATTGTAAGTCCCAACAGCACAGTCTTGGTCTGCAATATTTTCTTTTCCGCCCCAATTAGGATCATTGTTTTTAGAGTAAGTATATGTAAATGTCTGATTTTCTCTAAACTGAACTACCTTACTAAAAACTAAATGCCCATTCTGACTTAGATCGGCATTATATGTAAGAGCAGCATCAGGACTACCTGGTGCACCGAAAGTTCCTCCCGCTAAATACGGCTGATCGTTTTCAGTATATCCAATTACATTTTTCATATCAAGGTTAAAAGTAACATCAACACAATCGTAGCAAGACCCATCATCAACAGTCGCTTCCGGGTTGTAATTACAAGAAGTCATGTTCATACACCCTGGGATTTCATTACTATAAATTGCTTGAATATCTTCAATTAAGAAATTCCCCTGAGCAGTTTCTCCATCGCCAACAATAACAAGCTCAAAGTGCATACCACCAATCTTGTCTAAATCAAGTTGACTATTCCCTGCCTGTGAAATTCCCCAACCTACACCTGGAAATGAAAATCCGTTTCGATATCCCATGTTGTCACCTGTTGAGCCATTATTTAGTAGCGGTATTTTATATTCAACCCAGCCATCAGCTGTTGCATTTTGAAATGGACTTTCACCTATGCCTGTTTTGAAAAACGCATACCATGTTTCTACATCTGCTCTAGTAGAATAATCACCTGTAACATTACTCACATCCCATAAAACGACTCGCAGCTCTAATGAATCCCCTACGCTTCCTGTCGGAGGCATGTTATTGTAAAACTTGAAAGATAAGTGCGTATATCCAGTAAGATCTTGTACCGTTTCAAACTTATCCTGCATTGCAGTATAACCACCCCATTGTGATTCACCATTAGCATCAATCATACCAATGACACCATAGTCTGCACTCATAACTGGTGAATCTACTCCAGGAGCGTCAGCAGCTGATAACTGAGCAAGACTAATATAGTTTGCTGTATTATCTGTTTCATCAAACTGAGTCCACTCTCCACCAGAAGCAACTGAAGTCGCTCCTTCTGGTGTGTTAAAATCATGAATCACTACTGGCGCATCGGGAACGTATACATCCCAGAAATAAATATTATCTAAATAGACATCATAACCTGTTGTGTTCGCGGATCCGTCGCCATTGAACTGACCATCAAACTTAAGCTGGAAAACATTATCCCAAGTCATTCCTGTAAAATCAGACTTTGGAATATCTATACTGTTCCAAGCACCAGGTGTTAATGGAACATTGACTAAGATTTCAACTACACCTGTTCCACCTGTTGCATTATTTAACGGTGACACTTTTAATAATCTATCTGTACCGGCGGCAACCCATACATCTATATGTAAGAAATCCATAGAAGATGCATCTGTTGCTGTTAACTCTGTGCCTTGAAAAGTGAAACCAGTATAAGCCAACACATTATTTGCAGCATCACCCGCTGTTAGATATGTTGGGTTAACAACAGGTTGTTGGCCCCAATCAGGACTGTAGTTCGTGGCAATGTCTGTATAACTATCACTATAAATAGAAATAACATCTGTCGCAGCCATCATTGGTGCTGGTGGAACCGTTAATGGAACCAAAGATGTGTTAGCGTTTTTACCAAAATAAATATTATCTAGGTAGACATCGAACCCTGCTGCTTGCGCGGATCCGTCGCCATTGAACTGACCATCGAACTTAAGCTGAATAATATTATCCCATGTCATTCCAGCAAAATCAGACTTTGGAATGTTTACACTGTTCCAAGAACCAGGTGTTAATGGAACATTAACTAAAATGTCGTTTGTACCCGTTCCGCCTGTATTCACCGGCGTTACTTTTAACAATCTATCTGTCCCAGCAGTAACCCATACATCTATATGTAAGAAATCCATAGAAGATGCATCTGTTACTGATGTTTCGGTACCTTGGTAATTAAAGTTGGTGTATACCAACACGTTGTTTGCTGCGTCACCCGCTGTTAAGTATGTTGTGTTAACCGCACCAGATTGTCCCCAGCCAGGATTGTAGTTCGTGGCAATGTCTGTATAACTATCACTATAAATAGAAATAACATCTGTCGCAGCCATCATTGGTGCTGGTGGAACCGTTAATGGAACCAAAGATGTGTTAGCGTTTTTACCAAAATAAATATTATCTAGGTAGACATCGAACCCTGCTGCTTGCGCGGATCCGTCGCCATTGAACTGACCATCGAACTTAAGCTGAATAATATTATCCCATGTCATTCCAGCAAAATCAGACTTTGGAATGTTTACACTGTTCCAAGAACCAGGTGTTAATGGAACATTAACTAAAATGTCGTTTGTACCCGTTCCGCCTGTATTCACCGGCGTTACTTTTAACAATCTATCTGTCCCAGCAGTAACCCATACATCTATATGTAAGAAATCCATAGAAGATGCATCTGTTACTGATGTTTCGGTACCTTGGTAATTAAAGTTGGTGTATACCAACACGTTGTTTGCTGCGTCACCCGCTGTTAAGTATGTTGTGTTAACCGCACCAGATTGTCCCCAGCCAGGATTGTAGTTCGTGGCAATGTCTGTATAACTATCACTATAAATAGAAATAACATCTGTCGCAGCCATCATTGGTGCTGCGGGTACTGTTGTTGGTTGTGAAAAAAGTATTTGTGATAAAATTAAAAAAACAATTATTCCAGATTTATGAAAAAGATTTCTCATTAATGGCTCCTTGATTGTGTTCACATTTTTAATGCACATAGGCGTAAATATCACACTAAATGCGAAAGAACATAATTCAAAAACACTAAAAAATGCAATATTTTTTCATATTTTTTGCATTATTTTTTCATTTTTATGAAAAAAATTTGCATTATAACCATTATCATGATATTTTTTATAATGATATTTCTAGAAAAAACGTCGAAAAGGAAACCATAATTTGCGTGCAACACTTCAAGAAATTGCGGATGCTAGCGGACTGTCTGTAGCTACGGTTTCTCGAGCTTTAAGAAGAGAAAAAAGAACTTACACTTCCAATGAAGAGAAAATTTATGCGCTAGCAAGAAAACTTGGATACCCCTTTATTGGAAACGACAATGTCCAAGACACTTCGTCTATTGCGTTGGTAACCGAAATTCATGAGGGTGAATTTTACTCTTCTTTATTTTATGGTTTTTATGCAGCAAGTAAAAACTCAAACTCAGATGTTATTTTTGTAAATGCGGCGACCGATTTAGAAGACCCCGTGGATTTTATTACTGATCTTAGTAAAAAGTATAGTGGTATATGCTTATTTTTACCTAGCCTTAGTAAAAACAACTATTCGAAGATAAAAAATAGTGTAGGTAGCTACCCAATTGTTTCCGTTGTGCCAGGTAAAAACTTAAAAATTGACTCGATATCATTTGACTCTTATAGTGGTGGATATATGGTAGCAAAACACTTTCAAGAACTTGGCTATAGTAAATTAGGAATAATTGAAGGACCAAGTGGAGTGGTTGACGCTTCTTTTAGAAAAAATGGATTTATTGATCATATAAATGAACATGAAAACCTTGATTTGGTCTGGAGCTACAAAGGAGACTTTACGCGTAAATCTGGAACAGCAGCGTTTAAGAACTTCAAGAAAAAAAAATTGGATGGTGTTGCAATATTTGGTTCCAACGACCACATGTGCTTTGGATTTATAAAAGAAGCTTTTGAAAATAATTATAAAATACCTGAAAACTATATTATTGCCGGATATGACAACCTTTCTTTTTGTGAATCCATTACACCTGAACTAACCTCTGTTTCTACTAATTTTGAAGGTTTAGCAAAAAGAGCCATTAGAACTATTGAAAATATGATCAATGATAAAAGTGATATCGTCGGTCAAATTTCAATGATCCCTGTTGAAATTAAAATAAGAAAAAGCACTAAAGCTTAGCCAGCTAAGTTTTCATAACGTGTATCAAAAAACTTCACTTATTATGTGTTTAACTCTGATTTTTATGAGCAGTTGTTCGAAACATAAAACAAATATAAAAGGATGGGATTTAATTTGGAGTGATGAGTTTGATGGGAAAAATATTAATTATTCAAACTGGGGGTTTGACCTAGGTACTGGTGCGCCAGTTTTTGAAGACTTTTCTCCGAGTTCTTCTATTTTTGTTCCTAAAGAATTTCCGAAAGACAACTTTAGTGTCCGAAAGACAACTTTAGTGTTAGGTGGCATGGTCTTCTAACTCCAGATCATAAATGTAATTATGAAATATTTTTGATTGCTGACGACGGAGTAAGATTATTTTTAAATGAAAAGTCAATAATTAATGGCTGGAAAAATCAACCAGCAACAGAATATTCGGCAAAGCAGTATTTAGATCAAAAAGATTACAAAATTGTTATCGAATATTTTGAAGAAGGTGGTGGTGAAGCCGCAATATTAGGTTGGGAGTGTAAGCACAACCCCAAAATGCTAATTAACGAAAATCATCTTTCTTTTAACGGCTCAGTTGGTTTGTCCGGCACTTATTTTTCAAATAAGAACTTCAAAAAATCAACAGACACATTCACCAGAATAGACAAAGAAATAAACTGGGTTACTGGCGGAAGCGGTTGGGGGAATAAGGAGCTACAATATTATACAAAAGAGAAAGATAATGTTCGGTTAGAAAAAGGACACCTTATAATCGAAGCAAAAAATGAATATTATGAAGGTTCAGACTTTACTTCAGCTAGAATTAAAACAAAAAAAAGCTGGAAATATGGCAAGTTTATAATGAGAGCTAAATTGCCAAAAGGTGTTGGAACATGGGCTGCTTTTTGGGGTTTGCCTACCGATTGGAAATATGGTGGTTGGCCTTACAGTGGAGAAATTGACGTATTAGAGCACGTTGGGCATAATGAAGGTCATATTGTTAGCTCTGTGCACAACATTGCAAAATCAGGAGACCTCTATAAATCAGATCAGCAGAACAACCTCTTTTTTAAAGATGCTTGCGATACTTTCAATGACTATAAATTAGAATGGAATGAAGAAAAAATAACAACGTATATAAATAACAAAAAAATATTCGAATATCAAAAAAACGATAAAAAATGGCAACATTGGCCCTTTGATGAAAAATTTCATTTTTTATTCAACATCGCTGTTGGTGGAAATTGGGGTGGAGAAAAGGGAGTGGAGAAAAGCGATTTCCCTACAAAAATGGAAATAGACTATTTCCGTGTCTATAAAAAAGCAATTTGAATACTCTGCTAATGTTCTTTTCTATTTATTTATTAATGGTGTTTTATTAAATGGATACGATAATGATGAACCTTATAAAAGATATTCAAACTGACAAATGAATATGAATGAATTAGATAAAAAAGAATTCATGTGGGGAGTTGCTACGTCAAGTTATCAAATTGAAGGTGCTTATGATACCGACGGTCGAGGGCCGTCTGTTTGGGATACATTTAGTCATAAAAAGGGCAATGTAAAAAACAATGATAATGGCGACACCGCGTGTAACCACTATAATTTTTGGGAAAAGGACATTGAGCTTATAAAAAAATTAGGCGTTAATTCATATAGGTTTTCATTATCTTGGCCAAGAATTTTTCCTAAGGGCACTGAAAAAAAAGTCAACCAAAAGGGAATCGATTTCTATCAAACCCTTATAGACACATTATTATTTAAGGGAATAGATCCAGTGCTAACCTTAAATCATTGGGATATGCCTCAAGGGTTGGAAGATATTGGCGGATGGACAAGTAGAAACGTGACTGAAGAGTTCACACGATATGCATACTACATCAGTAAACACTTTGGTGACAGAGTTAAAAACTGGATAACACATAACGAACCATGGTGCATAAGCCACTTGGGATATGTCCAAGGAATAAAACCCCCTGGATTAAAAAACGCATGGGGAAAAAGCATATTGGTTGCACACAACTTACTTCTCTCTCATGGCCTAGCTATACCTGAAATACGAAATAATTCAAAAAATTCAAAGGTTGGAATCACATTAAACCTTAACACCGCAGAACCAGCCTCAGAGAGTAAATATGATAAAGAAGAGTGCAATTTTTACGACTTACAGTTTAATAAGCTTTACTTAGAACCGCTGTATAATAAAAAATACCCTGAAGAACTATTTAAAGAACTTAAAAATAGAAAACTAATCAATGATAATGACTTAAGCTTTATAAACAATGATGATTTAAAAATCATTTCTACCTCAACAGATTTTTTAGGGGTTAATTATTATAGTAGGGCTGTTATTAGAAACAATGATATAAGCGAAAATAAAAATGATGAACCTTTAATAGAGTTAGGAGACAAAACTGATTTTGATTGGGAAGTTTATCCAAAAGGACTCTTCAATTTATTATTACAGTTAAAAGAAAATTATAGTGTTAATGAAATTATTATAACAGAAAACGGATGTTCTTATAATGATTCTCCAAATGAGAACCTTGAAATAAAAGATCAACGGAGAATCGACTACCACCAATCACATATAGACCAAATGTTTAAAGCTATTGAACAGGGCGTGAATTGCACGGGTTATTTTGCCTGGTCTTTAATGGATAATTTTGAGTGGGCGCAAGGTTATAGTCAACGGTTTGGACTAATATGGGTCGATTTTAAAACACTAGAAAGAATTCCAAAAAACAGTTTTTATTGGTACCAAAAACTAATCTCTTCGGTTGAAAATTAAAAAATGAAACCACCCACCAACCTTTCCCCATACCTTAGTTCAATGAACAACGATAATAGGTTAACTAAGGTAAATATAAAGTCACTAATAAAAAATAAGGGTTCTCAAAAATTTATTAAAATACACAAAAAAAACTTGAAGCAAACAGTTTTAGGTTTTGGCGGATCTTTTACGGAGTCCTCTGCAAGTATTTATCATGATCTTTCTCAAACCAAAAAGGACGAAATAATAGAAGCCTATTTTGGAGAAACTGGTAATAACTATTCAATAGGAAGAACACATATCAATAGTTGTGATTTTTCATTGGAAAACTATGCACACTGCGAAACGCCTGGCGATATTGATCTTAAAAACTTTTCTATTTCAAGAAATAAAAAAGACTTAATTCCGTTTATTAAAGACGCGCTAAGGTTAACAAAAAATAAATTTAGGATTATGGCTTCTCCGTGGAGCCCTCCATCATGGATGAAAACAAATGGTCAAATGAATGAAGGTGGAAAATTAAAAGAAGAATATAAAAGTGCTTGGGCTGACTATTATTGCAAGTTCATCGAATTTTATCATGGAGAAGAAGTACCAATTTGGGGAATATCTGTGCAGAACGAACCCGAAGCAAAACAAACATGGGACTCTTGTTTATATACAGCAGAAGAAGAACGTGATTTTATTAAATATTTTTTGGGACCATCATTAGAGAGACATAACCTTTTAGATAAAAAGGTTATAATCTGGGATCATAATCGCGATATGATGGTAGAAAGAGCAAGAACAGTATTGAGAGACCCTGAAGCTGCAAAATTTGTTTGGGGAACGGGGTTTCATTGGTATTGTGGTGACCATTTTGATAATGTTCAAAAAGTACACGATGAGTTCCCAGATAAAAACTTAATATTTACAGAAGGTTGCCAAGAAGGTGGTCCTCACCTAGGGTCCTGGGATTTAGGTGAAAGATATGCTACTTCAATCATAAACGATCTAAATAGGTGGACCGTTGCATGGCTAGATTGGAATCTAATTTTAAATACTCAAGGCGGACCAAACCATGTTGGCAATTATTGTAGTGCGCCAATGATAGTAGACACAAATACTCAAGAAATATTATACCAAAGTTCATATTATTATATTGGACACTTTTCAAGATTTATAAAGCAAGGAGACTCCATTTTAGAAATCGAAAATGATACTAGCCTCCTCTCTCTTTCATCTGTTTCTAAAAACAGAGACAAGGTTAACACTGTTATCTTAAACAAGAGTAACACTTCAGACAGTTTTACATATATTGGTGCTAACACCAGTATTGATTTAACAATTCCTGAAAGATCAATACTCACCTTAATTGAAAAGTTAAATGATAATTAAACCACCAAAATACAAAATAGAAAACGTCGATGAAATGAATCCGTTTTTAATGAGTATAACAAGTAGTGATAATCACTGGATGTTTATATCAAGTAATGGTGCTTTAACAGCGGGAAGAGAAAAAGCAGATCATGCACTGTTTCCCTATATTACAGATAACTTAATTCATCATAGCCTAAATACCACAGGACCTTCAACAAATATAGATTTAGAAATAGCTGGAAAGACTATCGCTTGGCGCCCATTCAATCTAAATAAAAAAAAAGGTGCTATTCGAAATCTTTATAAAGATGCAATTGGTGACACTGTTTTATTTGAAGAAAATTTTCTGCCGTTTGAATTAAATTTTAAAAGGCAGTGGTTTACGAGTAAAGAGTTTGGTTTTATAATGCGAATAAGCATCCAAAACTATTCTAATAAAACCGTTTCAATGAAAATAGAAGATGGTTTAAAAAATATTTTGCCATCTGGTCTCGATGTTCAAACCCAACAATCATTAAGTAACCTTTCTAATGCCTATAAACACTCAGAGATTTTAGATGGATCAGGAATTGCTATTTATTCTTTAGGGTCTCTCATAATGGATAGACCCGACCCAGGTGAGTCGCTAACTGCAAATACCGTTTGGTGTAGAAGCAATATTCAATTTTCTTATAGCTTGTCAAACCATTCAACTAAAGACAATTCAAATTTGTTAACTGGAGAACCCGGTTCCTATTTTGTTAAATCAAAAATAAAATTAAACCCAAATGAAACAGCCTCTTGGGATATCATCTTAAACACAAATGTAGACCATAGTCAAATAACGGATTTGAAAAAATCTGTACAATTAGTAAAAGCCAAAGAGATAAATGATAGCATTCGTGAAAACAACTTGGAGTTGAAAAAATTTGTTGGAAGCGCAGATGGGTTTCAACTTAGTAACTCCAAAAATAACGATATGCACCACACAGCAAATGTTCTATTCAACATAATGCGCGGCGGTATTTTTGTAGACAATTATGGAATTGATAAATCTGATTTTTCTAATTTTGTAAAAACCCGAAACATTAAAACATTTAAAAAACATGCTTCTTTAATAAATAAAGTTTCTAATGAAAACAGTCTAGAAGACATAACAACAATTGGTTTAAAAACTGGCGACCAGAACTTGATACGGTTATGCTATGAGTATTTGCCAATTACTTTTGGTAGAAGGCATGGAGACCCAAGCCGGCCGTGGAATCAATTTCATATTAAAGTAAATGATCACAATGAAAAGTATATATACCACCACGAAGGAAACTGGAGAGATATTTTTCAAAACTGGGAAGGATTATCAATTAGCTTTCCGTATGCATTACCTTCAATAATAAGCAAATTTTTAAATGCTTGTACGCAAGATGGATATAATCCATATAGAATTAATAAAGAAGGAATCGATTGGGAAGTTGTTGATGTGGATGATACTTGGAGTCATATAGGATATTGGAATGACCATCAAATTATTTATTTGTTAAAACTACTTGAAATGCAATGGGATATTAAACCTGACTTTATATTAGATAATCTTAATAATTCAATTTTTAGTTCGTCAAATGTGCCCTATAAAATAAAAACAGATAAAGAAATAATTAAGAATCCAAAAGAAACTATCTTTTTTGATCATGACCTACATAATTTAATTTTACAAAAAATAGAAACTTTTGGGACGGATGCTAGGCTTGTAATTAAAGACGAAGAGGTTTTTCATGTAACAATGATAGAAAAACTTTTAGTACTAGCACTTACGAAAATATCAAATTTTATACCAAATGGTGGTATTTGGATGAATACTCAACGCCCCGAATGGAATGATGCAAACAACGCCTTAGTAGGCTATGGTACTTCCATGGTTACACTATACTATTTAAGACGGTATCTCGTTTTCGTTAATAAAATAATAAATGCTTCAAAAGTAGAAATTCTCAATATTTCTAATTTGATTTCTGATTGGTTCGATGAAGTGTTTTCTGTTTTTAACGACTTCAATTACTTAAACGGTAACCCAGAACCATCTGCAAAAGCTCAAAAAGTTTTTGTGGAAAACCTTCAATTAGCTTTCTTTAATTATAGAAAAAATGTTTATGGCAATACGAAGGTTGAAAGAAAAGAAATTACAAAACAAAGTATAATTGATTTTAACGACATTGTTCTAAACGTTTTTGATACAACTATAAAAAGCAATAAACGTAAGAACCTATATAACGCTTATAATACTTTTGTTTTTAAAGATAGTGGAATATTCGTTTCTGATTTATACCCGATGCTCGAAGGACAAGTAGCAGCATTAAGTTCAGGTAAAATTAATACACAAGAAGCAATTAGTCTCATTACTGAACTTTATGATAGCAATATATATAGAGAAGACCAAAAAAGCTTTATGCTCTACCCAGAAAAAAAACTCAAAACATTCATGAGCAAAAACATTATTCCGGCAAAGGTTGTTCAGAAGATTAATCTACTAAAAAGATTAATAGAAATTGACAATAAAGATATCGTTTATAAAGATAGTGAGGATAATTATAGGTTTCATTCAACTATTATTAATAAAAATGTGTTAGAGAAAAAACTAAAAAAACTAAGCACCGACTCTGAATTACAAAGCGTTGTTTTAAAAGACAGAGATAATGTGGTAAATCAATACATGGCAGTTTTCGATCATCAAAACTATACTGGCCGATCAGGGACAATGTATGCGTATGAAGGAATTGGATCTATATATTGGCATATGGTTTCAAAGCTTTTGTTAGCTACACAGGAGGTGTTTTATAATGCCTCTGCAAACAATGAAGACAAAGACACGCTTATTAACTTGGGGACTTTGTATTACAAAATACGATCTGGACTGAGCGCAGAAAAAACGGCAAAAGAGTATGGAGCATTTCCTTATGACCCTTATTCACATACTCCAAAAAACAAAGGAGCACAACAACCGGGGATGACTGGACAAGTTAAAGAAGAAATTATAACAAGGATGTCAGAACTGGGATGTAAAGTACTTTCTGGAAAATTGACCTTTAATATTTCACTTTTAAAAAAATCAGAATTTTTAAAAGAAAAAAGCGTCTTTAATTATATGAACGTTCAAAAGAATTTTAAGAGTATTGAAATTATGAAAAATCAAATTGCCTTTACTTACTGTCAAGTTCCTGTCGTTTATTCGCAAACTAATCAAAACTGGAAAACGACTTTATTATATAAGGATGGTGAAGATGTTATTATAAATGATAATGTCTTAAACGAACAGATTACTTATGATGTTTTATCAAGATCGGGAAAAATAAATGAAATACATGTAGAGTGCCCAATCGATAATTTTTTATTTTAAACTTTACCTCCCTTAAATATTAAATTTTAATATAATAAAAACTTGAGTTTTAACCATGAATGAAGACCTATTAAAAAAACACATTACTAATTTTTGGGACACTGAAATAACACCCACACTTATTGATTATATAAAAATACCAAATAAGTCTCCCTCTTTTGACCCTGATTGGGAAGAACACGGTCACATGGAAAAAGTTTTAAAATTAGCAGTGGCTTGGACAGAGAAAAACAAACCAAAAGGGTCAGAGTTAATAGTTAAAAAATCTCCAAACAGAACACCTCTTATCATGTTAGATATTCCAGGTACAACGGAAGGAAATATCTTAATGTATGGTCATTTAGATAAGCAACCAGAAATGGAAGGCTGGGAAGATGGCTTAGGACCTTGGACACCTGTATTAAAGGACGAAAAACTTTATGGTCGTGGAGGAGCAGATGATGGGTATGCACTTTTTGCATCGGTTGCAAGTGTAAATGCATTAAAAGAACAAAATATTAGTCATCCTAGAATCTTAGTTTTGATTGAGTTTTCCGAAGAGAGCGGGTCTCCTGATTTACCACATTACATGGAACTTTGTTCAGAGCTAATTGGAACGCCAGACCTAGTTGTTTGTCTAGACTCAGGAGCTGGTGATTATAAACGCTTTTGGACTACAACCTCTTTGCGTGGCTTAATTGGTTTAAAGATGAAGGTTGAAGTATTGGAAGAAGGAATACATTCTGGCGGTGCTAGTGGGCACGTACCTTCATCGTTTAGAATTGCAAGAAGCCTACTTTCTAAAATTGAGGATGAAAAAACTGGAGAAGTTTTGGTAGAAGAACTTCATACAGATATACCAGACTACCGCGTTAAAGAAACTGAAAAATTAGTCACCATTCTTGGAGATGAACTTGTGAAAGAATTTCCATGGAAAGACAAAATGAAACCTTCAACAGAGGATATAGCAGAAGGTGTTTTGAGAAGAACCTGGAAACCAGCTCTATCTATAGTTGGTTCTGATGGGCTACCAGCAACTGCAAACGCTGGAAATGTTTTAAGACCTTACACTACCCTACAGTTGTCTATGCGAATTCCACCTATGGTTGATCCCCAAAAAGGAGTAGATGCTATTAAAAGAGTATTAGAAAAAAACATACCTTATAATGCCACGATTGAACTGGATTTTGAGGAAGCAGCAGAAGGCTGGAATGCACCAGAAACAGAAAAATGGTTAATAGACGCTATAGAAAAAGCTTCAAATTCATATTTTAAACAGATGCCTGGTTCAATTGGTGAAGGTGGTACTATTCCTTTTATGGCTATGTTAGGTGAACAATTTCCAAAAGCACAATTTGTAATTACTGGTGTACTGGGACCAAAATCAAATGCTCACGGACCGAATGAATTTTTACATATACCTTTTGCAAAAAAACTAACATGTTGTATCAGCAGCATCTTAGCCGATTATAAATAAAACAATTATTTAAAAAAGCGAAAACCGTCTTCTTTGCGGTACTTTTTAATAGTTTTATCACCAGTAAAGTCTCCATGTTTATTATCTGGAAGCAATGCAGCTATTCGGCACATAAGCTCTCTACTATAACTTTCTAATTTCTTCATTTTTTCTTCTTTTGAACCTTTTATTTCAAGTGGTCCAAAAGATTTTCCAATGTTAATAGTAATTATAGAACTATTCCCTTTTAACATATTATCCCAGGCATATTCTCCCCCACTAATAGAAACAGGTAAAATTTTAGTGCTTGCCTTACTTGCGATAAAAACAGCGCCCGGTTTTGCTTCCGTAAGCACCGTACTTGTTATCCCCCCCTCTGGAAAGATGCCTAATATTTTTCCTTTTTTAATCGACTTCAAGGAGTCTTTTATTGTTGAGGGCCCTACTTTATTCCTATCAGTAAGAATAGCACCATATATCATCGGTGCGAAAAGAAAATGTGGTTCAATTCCCAATTCTTTTTGCATAATAAAGTCTATGGGCCGTCGAATTGCGTGTACTAAAACAAAAGGATCAAAATACCCAAAATGATTTGAGGCAAGAACAAAAGAACCTTCTTTTGGAATAT
>Ga0209666_1000250_pt1 | contig 41972 bp, 19 predicted proteins | sample SaaInlV_125m_DNA_FD_184679 | JGI IMG/M metagenome (GOLD analysis project Ga0209666, IMG submission 184679) | Marine microbial communities from expanding oxygen minimum zones in the Saanich Inlet - Saanich Inlet SI037_S3LV_10m_DNA (SPAdes)... | ecosystem: Environmental > Aquatic > Marine >...
CCAGCTCCGCCTCCGGGGTCCCGCCTTCGCCTCCTTCCGTGCCCGTGTCCTCGCCATCGCCCCTGAACTCCGCGGTGTACACGCGGATCACGTCGTCGCCCGGGTTGGTCCGGAGCACCCCCCACGCGTGCATCACCGTCAGCCTGTCATCCGCCGGTAACTCATCCGCGAGCCGACGCGCCGCGCCGACAATCTGCTGCATGTCACCCGGCGCCGGCCTGTGCCGAAGCCTCGCGAGCGCCCAGTGCGTCTTGACCAGCATCTCCGCGTCCATGCGGTCCGCCAGCCTCGCCGCGGAGTTGGTCAGCGCGTCCATCGCGTCCGGACCGAGCGGCGACCCGATCGTCGCGAGCGCCCACAGGATGCAATCCACGCTCTCGGTGGTTAAACGAGGCGCGCACCGAGGCATCTCCGCGTCAACCGCCTTGAGGTACACCTCCGGCGGCGGCGTGCCCATCTTGGCGCACGCCCACAGGCACTGCGACAGGTTCATCGCGGACGCCATCCCGCCCAGGTTCTGCGCCGCGCTCTGCTCGAGCAGCGCGGCGACGATGTCCTCGGGAGCCTTGGCGCCGATTCTCGCCATCGCCCACAGCAGGTTCGACGTCTCCTGGCCCTCGAACGACCGCACGTTCTCGCGCACCGCGTCAAACACGGACGCGATGAACACATCGTCCGGGGTGTACTCCATGTGCGCGGCACCCAGCACCACGTTCGTGAGCTCCTGCGCGCGGTAGTCACGCAGCTTTGGTGAAACCGCGGCGAAGATGGCGTTTAGGACGTCGTCGCCCGGTCGGTGTCGAAGCGTCCCGAGCGCCCACACCATGTTGGACACCGCCTGCGGCTTCACCTCCCGCGTGCGCCTTCCGCCCTGGGACGCGGACTTCCCCTTCAGCTCGCGATCGAGGCCGGCGACGATGTCGTCGAGAAGTTGCGCGCCCGGTTCGTGCTCGAGCCTCGCGCACGCCCACGCGACGTTGGCGAGCCCTTGCGAGTTCATGCGCGACAGGTTGGCGCGGACGAGGTCCATGAGGGCGCGGAAGGAGGGTGATCCGGTGATGGATTCGCGCGTGGCGTCGCCCTTTGTGTGCGTGGCGATGCGGTGGATGGCGGTGGCGGTGTGAATGGCGTCGAACGCGTCGCCGTCGGCGTCGACGATTGCGAGGATCTCGCGCGGGTCCCGAGCGCCGGTGAGCTCGCCTTGGATGCGGGCGGAGGCTTCGTTACCGGGGGACCCGCCGGACTCGCCGGACCCGCCGCCGCGCCCGCCCCTGCCGCCGCGACCCCTGCGAGGAGCGCGGGCGGGGGGCGCCGCGTCGGCGACCGCGCGGAGCGCAGAATGGCCGCGGGGGTGCGCCGCGTTGCTCTCGTTACTCGGCCGCCGCCCGAGGAATGTTGATTTCTGGTGGTGGGGCGCGCGCGAGGACGCGGCTGCGCTCGCGGCGACGCGACGACGCGCGGCGACCACCGGCGCGACAAGCCCGAGCGAGATGGCGTTTTGCTGCATCTTCGCCCAACCTCCCGCGGTCTGCAACCCACGCCGAGACCTTCGATAAAGTGCCGGGGCATTCAATCCCAAGCGCCGCTTTATCAAGTGACGTGTAAAACCCGGTCTGTTGACAAACAGGAAGACGCAAAGTCTACCATAGTCTAAATAGTCAGCATAAGTTGTTCCTTCATTTACACACGTATGTAACTAAATACGCACTGAAGAAAAAAACGGGGGATGGATGAAACTTGAAAGAGCGTCGTCAATGTGCGACGCCTTTGTTACGAGCCGCCTGATGAAATCTTTACATGTCACGTTAGAATAAACCCACATCATCCCCCTCCATCACTTGGGCAGGTGCTTGACCAGGAGCGTCTCGAACGTGGCGTACAGATCGGCGTTTGCGTCTCCGAAGATCTCTGACGCTCTCGCGAGGGTCTCCTGCCTCGTCTGCTTGTGCGCGTTGAGCTCTTTAATGTTGGACAGGAACTGCGAGAACTTTTCGTACGACAGCCGCGCACGTGCCTGGCGGAAGAACTCCTTGCCGTCCACCTTACCGCCGAAGCCGCCGGGTGAGCCCGTGGCGGACGGCGACGTGAGCGTTGATGAGTGCGACCGCGATCCGTTCTGGTTCTGCGATCCGAACCTCGCGGGTGACGCGACGGGGGTGGAGCCGTACGCGCCGGTACGGTCGGACATCATGCTCCCGGACGTCTGCCTCGGGCTCGCGGTCGGTTTCGCCGACTGAAGCACGGATGAGACGAGCCTGTCGCCCGAGGCTTCGTTTGCGAATTCGACCTGGTCGTCGTCTTTGAGCGTCGCCATGAGGTTCATCTTGAAGTTCTTCAGCTTGGACACTTCTTTGTTTAAGGACTTGACCGCGTCGGTCAGGGCGCTCTTCTCGCCGAGTAGCTGCGCGTTCTCCTCGCGCGCCAGCTCGAGCTTGTCCTGCGCCTCGGCGACCTCGCCCTCCATCGCGATCATCTGCTTCTGCATCTGCTTGTTCTTCGCGCGCGCCTCCTCCATCTGCTCGGCGAGGTCGTCGATCTCGGCCTGCATCTGCTGCGTTTTCGTGGCGAAACCCATCGCGGAGATGCGCGATGCGAGCTCGAGCATCTCGGCCGGGTCCGTGGGCAGCGCCTGTTCGGTTCATGGGGTTCATGGGGGGGTGGACGTCAGAAGTCTTCCGCGGATCGAATAAATTGGGCGGGGGAAAAATGCACTCGTTTTGGCGCCAAGGCGTCGATCGACGACGACGGTTCGATTTGAACGCCGGGTTGGAACGAAACGAGGGCGTGTTATATATAAGAGACACGCACCGCCGCGAGGTCTCTGGGAATCGAGCCGTCCATCTCTCTCCGATGTCACACGTAAGGGCCTCCCCCACCGGTGTTGTGATGCCCCCGAAGAATCACGCTCGAGGTGATTTTCCCAGTTGTCACTCGCTCTGATTTTTTGTGTGCCGACCGAAATGAACGTGCGCGGTGCAACCAACCGATTTTTTCGCGCGAAGCTCGAAGCTCGCAGCGCTCTAGACCCTAAAGTGTCGAATTAACTTTGTTGTTATTAGGGTTTTTGGCTGATGTTGTTAAAAATAAACCAAAAAATAAACCAAAATAAACCAAAAACCGAGGACCCATATTCGAAAAGAAGAAAGCATACGCGCAAACAGTTAGCCTGTCGAACATTTAGACGAATTAGAATCCCAGGCCCTAAACTTGAATAAAATTGAATTCGCCAGCCCCATGGCATAGTTGGTACGCCCTCACGAGCAAGTACACAACAAAGTCAAGATGGCCAAGGCTCCTAAGGCCCACAGGGTACGTCTCCCGACCGCGTCCGCATCGACGCATAGTCATTTCTTAGCTCGACCTCGAACGGAGAGGCGTTCGCCGGGCGTGGAGGATGCGAAAGACACGTCGCTGAAGAAACCCTGCGGACGGGGCACGACGCGCGCGATTGCGGGTTGGCGACGCCGACTACTGTATCGCGCAGGTCAATTCGAGTACGATGACGGCGTTTACAATCCATTGTGACGCGTTTCGTGCCCGTTTCGATCGAGCGTCGCGCTCCCCCGCGCGGTTTTCGCCGCGACGTGTCTTCGCGTTTCCCCCTCTCCGAGGCTCCTCGCGAGCTCGGAGCGCCCGGATGTGCGCCGGCGACGGCGCGACGACGATGCCTCGGCGGCTGACGATGTTCGAAAAGCGACGAACGGGTCTCGCTCGAACCATCGTCGCACGCATTGGCATCGACGCGCGTTAGTCGTCGATGGGAGTCGGCCGCGCGTCGGTCGATCCTTTCTCCGTTTTTCGCACTAGGGTCTACACTCTAGGGTTTAGACTGTGTTTTTCGGGGGACGCCGTCGGTCACGTTGCGTCCCCGTCCACCGATCCACCCCTCGACCCCACACACACCAACCACGAACACGTCGCTGACCTCGCCTTCTTCCCCATCTAAACTCAACAGTACCGTCAGTTCCACATCGTGGGTCGTCACGTCCCCACCGATGCGATGCCCGAACCCCAGGTGTACCGCATGAAGCTGTGGAGCACCGACGACACCCGCGCGAAGTCCAAGTTTTGGTACTTCCTCTCCCGCCTGAAGAAGGTGAAGAAGGCGAACGGCCAGATCCTCGCGTGCAACGAGATCTTCGAGGAGGATGTGACCTCCATTAAGAACTTTGGCATCTGGATCCGTTACCAGTCCCGCACTGGCTTCCACAACGCGTACAAGGAGTACCGCGAGGTGTCCATGAACAAGGCTGTGGACGCCCTCTACGAGGAGATGGCGTCCCGCCACCGTGTGCGCGCGCCCTGCCTGCAGATCATCAAGATTGCGCAGGTTGCCGATGCTGATGTCAAGCGCGACAACACCATCCAGTTCCTCGGCGTCAAGGAGCCCGTCTCCTTCCCCGTCATCAACAAGGTTCTTCGCCACGACAGCAAGAGCCAGAAGACCACCTTCAAGTACAAGCGCCCGAACTTCTCCGCCGTGTAAGTTGCGCGGGGATGTTTGGAGGCGAGGCGTGCTTGAAGACTTGGGGAACGGGCTGGGGTTGCTGGCTTAGCAATGGGTTCGGGAGAGTTTGGGGGTGTGGTTGAGCGCGATCAAAGGAAAGGTCGTCGCCAACGTGGTTAAAAAAATCTATAACCATGAAAATCTAGGAGCGCGGGTTTTAGGACGTTCTCTAGAAAACAATTTGATGTAAGGTTAGCATCAACTAAAACGCGGTACTTGTACACGCATTCGCAAACTCGTTCAATTTCGTTCCATTACAACACGCGACAGGCCAAGTAAACGCAGTACATCAGGCCATGTACTTGAACACGTTCGGGTTGTCCTTGTCTCGCTCCAGGTAGTCGCGCGCGATGAGGTCTTCGATTCGCTTCTTGATGATCTTAAAGTCGGGCTTGAACATCTTCGTCAGCTGCTGCACAACCTCCAGCACGAGCTGCTGGTGTGGGAGCACCTTGCGGCTCTTCATCGTCCGCACGATCGCCGCGTCGATGGCGTAGCGCCTGTCCTTGTCGACGTCCGCCTCCACCTTTTTCTTGTCGTCAATCTGCGGGAGCGGAATCTTGATCCGTCGCATCCTGTCGGTGAACTTTTCGTTGTACGTGAACACGTCGTCCTGGTTGATGCTCTTGTTCTCGGGTTCCTTGAGCAGGAGCTTGTACTTGGCGCACGACAGCGAGTGCAGGTTACGCGCCATGTCCTCGTCCGGAAGCCCCAGCCTGTCGCGAATCTCCGTGTACTTGAGGCTACCCTGCTCGTTGAACAGGAGCAGGATGGCCGCCTGGAACAGGTTGATGTTCAGCTCGATGGGCTTGGACGAAAAGTTTCCCTTCATGGACACCTGCCCGAGGCCGTAGATCCACGTCAGCTTGCGGTGCTGCAGCTTCTTCTCGTAAAACTCCTTAAACGTCGACACGCACCCGACGCACTCCTCGGGCAGCGCCAGCTCGGTGAACTTGTACGTGGGCCAAAACCCGGTGGTCAGCACGGTGACGCCAAACTCCATCTTCGGCCGACGCGTATCGTCGTCGTCCAGCCACTTCTCAAACTCCTTCTGGTTATCCTTCGCGATCTGCAGGTCAGTCACCATACCTTCCATCTTGCTCGTGAACTGAGCGCCGCACTGCGTCTTGAGCTTGGTCAAGATGGACCGCTCGTGGTCGTCGTTCGCGCTCCTGTCAAACAACAGGCGCCTCGACAGCTTCTTGCGGTAAAACTCGGCGAAGAGGTCCTTGTCGCTGATGTACGCCAGGAGCTTCACAACCTTCTCCAGCGTCGTCTCCACCTCCTCGTCGCTGAGCTTCTCGGACGAACCTTTTTGTAGGAGCTTATCGCAAAAGGTGGCGAGCAACTCCGCGGATGTGCTCCCGGCGACGCCTTTGTTGCAGAACACCTCGAACGCCTCCTTCAACGCGCGGTGGAACAGCGAGTCGTTGCTGAAGCAGTCGATGACGTACTGGAGGTACTTGTCGTGGAGCTGGATGACGCTTCGGACGAACACCTGCTCGGTGCTCGCCGCCGCCGCCGCCGCCTTGTCCTTGGCGCTCGGGTCCTTCTTCGCCCCCGCGGCGTCCTCCGCCTGCTTCACCAAGGTGACGCCCTCCTTCTCCACGTGTTTCTTGAAGATGTCCGCGACCGGGGGTAGACCGGCGGGAATGCGCTTGAACAGCCTGAACATGCGCGCGAGGTCCTCCGTCTTGTCGTCCCGGAGCAGCACCGCGCAGCCGCTGTGCTCCTTCTCCAGCAGCTGCGTCTCGTACGCGGCGAGCACTTCCTTCTCAACCTCCTTCAGCAGCTTGGACTCCGACGACGCGTGCAGGTAGTGACCCACGCGCTCCTTCTCCCGCTTCAGACAGTCCTCAGCCTTGACCAAGTAATCCGGGCACGAGTCCTCGTCGATCCACACGGAAGCCTTCCGGCTGTAAAACGCGGCGGTGTTGGTCAGTAAGTGAGCCTCGAAGTCCTGCTCGTACGCCTCCATGCCGCCCATGCCCATCTCCACGAAGATGCCGAGGATGTTCTTGACGAGCGCGCGGTCGACTTGCTCGCCGTCGCGTTCCTTGTCCACCAGCGCCAGCACCGCGTCTTTCACGTTCTTCTTCAGTTCGGAGTACACGAGGTCGCGGAAGCAGAGCATGCCCACGTCCTTCAACTGCGCGAGGTTGTGCCGCTGGATGTAGTACCGATCGAGGTAGTTGAAGAAGCGGGAGAGCCATCGGACCATGATCTTGTGGTTGTCCCAGCGCTTGACCAGCTCTTTGAGCATGTACTCGCCTTGTTTCTCCCGTAGCGCGGGGAGGACGTCGGAGATGATGTACGCGTTGAAAGCCTCGCGGTATCTCTCGTACAGCTGCTGGGAGAAGTCGTGGGGCGGCTTCTGCGTGCACATGTTGTAGATGGTACTGCGTTGGGAGACATCGGGTCGGACGAGTCGTCAGATCGGGACGAAAAGATGAAAGTGGAGGTTGCGGGACGGATCTGACGTTTTTGAAACTCGGGCGGTGAAACGCGGGGAGTGACGCACGTATAGAGGTTGATGTACTCCTCCGGGGTGAATGGTTCCTGTGCGTCATCCTCGAGGATTTTGCGAAGCTTCTCGATGCCGTTCTGCGATGCGATGGGAGACGGACAGGAAAGGGTCAGGTGCGGGTCGTCTTCTCAAAGATATACGCGTAGGGTTGGGTTAGTCGCGCCCTTCGCGCTGTCCGATCTGGCGCGACGCGGGCGCGACGAGCGAGTCGAGGGCGGTGACGCGGGGGATGAGATCGCACCTGCATGAACGACCATCCATCCTCGAGGTTGATTATCTTCCTATCGCCCATCATCGTGCCCGGCGGGAAAGCCTCGCGCGCTCAAACACGCAGGCGCGAGATCTGAAACCGAGCCTCGGACGGTGCCACCGGTGCAGTTCGCCTCGGACGGAGCGACGCGGGTCGTCCACGGGTCAAACGCCGCGGTGCTTCGACGAACCCAGCGGTCGATGAAACGAGCGAGCCTGCCGTCACCGATGCTCGCGCGTCGGGCGGTGTGACGCGACCCACGTCGCTCTCGTCGTCCTGGTTGTTGCGGTTGACTGGGCGGACTGCGCAACAGAGCTCGGAGTGCGTGACTGGACTTTATTTTTCATTTCATCACATGATGACTATCGACGCCTATGTACGCCAACACGCGCCTCACAGGTCGTACTTGACGTCCCACTTATCCCTGAAGTTGGTGTTGAACGTCCAGTTGTTCTCCCGGATCTGGCCGTAGAACCCCCGCTCGCGCAGGTCGTACCCGAGCCGCAGCTTCAAGTCCTGATCCTCCTGAAAGTTGAAAATCTTCTGCGTCAGCTCCACGCACCCGACCACGTCCGGGCGTTTGGCACCCTTGCTGCCCACCATGCACCCTCCCTTCACGTCCAGGGTGAGCAGCCCATCGTCGGTGATGTCGAACGTACGACGCCCGTTCAGCCCGTACCTCACGTCGTCCTGCGTCGTGGCGTAGGACAGACCCATGTCGACTCGGGTCAGCACGCTGTCGGGAAAGAACTTTTTTCTCACGTACGCGCGCGACTCCACGCGACCGTCGCGCGTGTCGAGCGACCCGGAGACCTGCGTCGGGAAAGTCGAGTGAGAGGGGAGGTCAGCGTGAGGATCGTCCTCGCAGCGCCGGGTTCGGGGCGAACGCATCGAGACACGGGTCGCATCGGGACACCGAGACAGCGGATCGAGGGTAAAGTGCCCCCGCGGTGGGATGGGGCCGTCGCCAGCTAGAGTCGCGGTGACGCACCGTGAGGACGTAATTGTCGTCGTTGCTGAACTTCTCCTTGGCGAACAGCTTCAGATGCTTCTTGCCGCTGTCGAACCTCAGGCTGGTCTCCATCGTTACCCCGCGTCACCTCCGGACCCGGCGCTGCGCAGTGTGACCACCAGTCACCTCGGAGCCTCCAATTATTCCGAGCCGAGCCGATGATTGTTACGAGCAGTCAAATTGAGGCGCGCAGGCATGGCTCCGACGTGGAGGCCGGCGAGCGCGGCGTCGCCGTACCGGCACGCCGTCTCCCCCGCGCGGTCACGCGGTAAATCCATCGACGGCACGGACCCGTACCACCTCCCCACAGGCGCCGTCCGCACCTCAGTCACCTCAATCACCTCCAACGACGCGTACGGCGACTACCACGAGATTGAGAAAATCATGCAGCGCGAGCGAACGGAGTACGAGCGCACGAAGGCGCAGAAAGCCGAGCTGAAGGAGGCTGAGCGCCGGGCGTTCGTCGCGGAGAGACGCGCGGAATCCGCGGAGCGCGCCGCGGCGGAGCGCGAGGCCGAGGCCGAGGCCGAGGTCGCCGTCGCCGAGGAGGTGGCGACGCAGGCGGTCGTCGCCAACCGCGACGCGACGCGCGCGCTCGAGGCGGCGCGCGTGGAGGTCGAGGGATACCGCCGGACCCTCTCCGAGATGGGCACACCGCCGGCATCACCGCTCAGCGCCAGGTCGCTGTACCAGTCCCCGCACGCGCCGTCCGCACCGCCGTACCCACACGAGCCTGAGTCTCACGCGGACGACGACCAATTCATCGATGGATCCATCGATGAGTTCCACCGCCGACAACCCCCGTCGCCCGCGAGGTCCCCCGTGCAGCCGCAGAAGATCACCGAGCTCGTCAACGCCCTCGCGCAAGCCGACGCCAAATCCGAGCGCCAGCGGGTCATCGCGGAAAACCTACGCGTGGACCTCGACGCCGCGGGAGAAGCGTTAAACGTGGAGAGACGAGCCCGGCTCGCCGCGGAAGCCGTCGCCGCGTCGCACGAGCAAAAACGCATGGACGCCGTGGAGCGTTTACTCCAACGCGCGAAAGACGGCGCGGTGTTGAGGTCCGACGTGGTGTCATCGCCAGGCGGCCTGGGGCTCATCGCCGGGGCGCGTACGCCGAACGATTCACACGACGCCGCCGGTATGAGTATGCAACCCGCGCTGACCCGAGCGGAGGAGGATTTGGTGAGCCTCGAGCGCGAACACGCGATCGAGCTGGACCACCTACGTACGCAACTCGTGAAGAGTAAGGCGCAGACGGACGCGACGAGACGGGCGCTGGACGCCGCGCGTGACGCCGAGGAGGCTGCCGTGCTGGAGCGCGACGCGGCGACGATGGCGGGCGCAGTCGCGGAGCGAGATCTTCGTCTCGTGGAGTCTGGGAAAGTAGGCCGCGAGGGCCGGAAGGCGCTGCGACAAGTGTTGAACGAGTTGGACGCCATCGAGCGACGGAGTGCGGGGATATACAAGGTGGCCGCGTCCGCGATCGACCTGAACCGGCGGATGTGCGAGGCGATCGAGGCGATGCCGGCGCGCTCGGGCGCGTGGCTGGGCAACGGGTCCGATACCGACGAGGATGACGACACCTCCGATCGGGGGTTCGGCGCGGTGGACCGCGGGGTGGAGCAAACGTGGCGCGTGGGCCGGGACGTGCTTCAAGAGGCGTGGCACCACACGCGCGGTGAGATGCGTACGCTTCGACGCGAGGCGAGGACGCTGGGCTTACAGCTGGAAAGAACGGCGCTGGCCGAGGTCAAGGCCAAGGCCACCGCGAGCATGTACCGGTCGCACGACTCGCGGCTGAGCTCCGACTTTGACAAAGGGTTCGCCGTCGGTAATAGGGTCGCGGCGTATAAGGCTCCGTCCACCGTCGCTGATCACAGGCGGTCGGGGACGGATTCGGTGCGGTCGTCGTGGGAAAGCCGCACTTTCGCGCCGGCTCAAGTTCGCAGATCCACCGACAGGCTCCACTCGCGAGCGTCCAGCGCGCGAAACTCCCTCGCGGCGTCGCTCGAGTTCCACCAGCGCGGTAGGTTCCCGGGGCGCGGGGGTGAACACCGCGGCCCCGGGTCGTCGTTCGCGCGGTCTCCGTCCGCGTCGCCCGCGCGGATGGGTAGCGTTCGAAGCAGCGCCGTGAGATCAAGCTTTGGGGTTAGATCCAGCTTTGGGGTTAGATCCAGCGGGGGTTCCCCGGCGCCCAGACGGAGCCAGTCCGCGCACGTCCCGCGCGGCGGCGATCACGGGCACCCGGACAGGCGATCCATCAAGGGTAAGTGGAGGGAACCGGCGGAGGAGAGCCCGCGGCGGGGTCGGTCGAGGGATAAATACTTTGACAGCCCGGCGAAAAGCGAGGCTTCTCGGCGGTCCGCGTCCAACTCGAGTCGCCGCGCGAGGAGCGCGTCCGCGGGCCGCTCCGTACCCATCGCGTCGCCCGTTGCCGCGTACATCCGCGGCGAGGCTCCCGCGGATGCCCGCCCCGAACCCAGGCGGTCGGGTCTAACCCGCCGCGACTACAACGACGCTTCCCGGTCGAAGTCCCCGGGGTCGAATAAGGAGAGGCTCAAGAACGTGATATTGCGACGGGGACCCGCGGGTGAACCCCGGCCGCGCGACGGTAAGACGCCGTCGATCAGGCTCGCGGAGTTGCAAGCGCAGCGACGGATACCGGCACCGTCCAAGGGGAAGACGCGACGGCCGAGTGGGCCATCGTCGACTGGAGAACTTCTTCGGGACTCGTCCGAGAGCCGCTTCGCAAAGTCACCGCCCAGGTCGCCGGCTAAGTACCTGCGCAAGGGTGGCGCGTACGAGGTGGCGTCGAGGTACAAATCGCCAAAGGGAAAGGTGGAGTTGATGCCCGCGCACAGGCACAGGTCCCCGCGGAAGCCGCAGGGACGACACGCTCTCTGAGATTAAGAGTTACCTTCGAAGGTACCTTCCTTAGACTAACTCTTATTTATTTCCTACCTTCGTATAAAGTAACGATTCAAGCCGGGAACGACTCGTGGAGCCTGAGGTGCTCCAAAAAGGTCCACAGGTTCTCCCCGCACGCCTCGTACCCCCGCAGCGCCGCCCTGAACCCGTCGCCGTACACCGGATCCTTACGAAACTCCATCTGCCGCCGTCTTCGCTCGGCCCACGCGCTGATCCGTTTATCACCTTTGGGATTGGACCCGATGACGCCGCCGCGGTCCCACTTACCGCCGCCGAGCCACAGCCACGCGAACAGCTCGCACACGCCCTCCTCCATCGCCAGCGGCAGTAACGGGAACTTACGCATGAAGAGGTAGCAGTGGCCGTACTCGTGCGCGAGCACGGCGCCCAGGGCGTCGGCGCTCATGCCCTTCAACGCGACGACACCCTTTAAGATTCGTTTTTCATCCACGGAAACATCCGGGTGGCTCCTCGCGAGCTGCGCCGCGCGTTGTATGGACCCAGGGCTGGCGTCCGCGAGGTCACACGAGCCCTTCACCGGGGTCGTATCCACAGTCGCCACCTCGCCCGTGGTCCCGTCGTTCTCCGAGAGCTCGTACCCCGACCCGCGCCGCTCGAGCCGCCAGCCGAGCATGATCTTCCGCCACTCCTCCGGCGGCGCTCGCCCTTCCAGCGTTATCTTCGTGCGCGTCACCCCACGCGGGCCGTTCGCGTTAGGGCCCCTGTGCCGCTTATCCGCCGCGCGTGCCAGTCGGTCGGCGGCGACGAGTTGTACCGCGACGGTTTGGTCCCCGGGCGCGGACCCGGCGCCGGCGTGGGTACAAAATCGAATGACCCGGTTCATGAGGTGCGCCGCGAGGACGTCGTCGTTGACCGCATCCACCGCGCACCGCTCGCACTGCCCGATGACAGCCTCTCCCCCCGACGCGCGCCTCGCGGTCCTCGTCGCGCCGTGGTCCTCGTTCCTGAAGCCCATCCGTCGCTGCTTTTGCTGGAACTCTTTAGGGACGCAGAAACCGCAGTCGTCGCAGACGGACCCGGAAGTCGCGTTGCATCGATCGCACATGGCCTCGTCGGAGTCGACGTTGCGGACGTACGATTCGCCGCCGGCCATCGCGGTGGAACAGACGGCGCATCGCGGCGCGTGGGTGTTCCGGTAGCATCCCTCGCACACCGCGCGGTCGTCTCCGCCCGCCTCGGCATTGGCAACGCGGTTGAATTTGCCTCGCCTGAATTCCTTGTCGCAGTCGGTGCACCTGAAGTGCCCTTCGATGAACTTGCGGCCCATCGCGCTGGTGACGTTGCCCTCCAGGCCGTTCCCGCAGCCGCACGCGCATCGAGGCGCGAAGTTCTTGACGTGGCATCCGCGGCAGTAGGGCGCGCCGTCGGGGCCCTCCACGTACTTGCTGGTGACGTCCCGCGAACATCGATTGCATTTGAAGCACTCGCGATGGTACTTACCGCCGAGCGCGCGCACGAACGCGCCGCCCATCCCGCGGCCGCACCCGTCGCACTTTTCGCAAACCTTGTCCTCGTGGCATCGCGGGCATATTATCTGTTGCGAACCCGGCGGGTGCTCCACGAACTTCCGTGCGATGGGCTCGGAGCACAGGTTGCACTGGAAGCACTTCACGTGGTACTTGCCGCCGAGCGCGGTGAGAATCTCGCCCTTCAGGGGCCTATCGCACCGCGTGCATCGCTCGGCGTATCGCTCGTCGTGGCAGTTCATGCAGCATAACACGTTCGGTCGTTTCGGGTCCGACGCGAACGTCTCGCACGCATCGCCGCAGAGCTCGCACCTCAGGCACTCCGGATGGAAGGCCTTTTTGTTGGGAGCGACCATGTAGCGGCCGGTCACGCGCTCCCCACAGCCGCTGCACCGTATCGCACCGCCCTCGACGCGCTCGGGCGTGACAGAGAGGCGCCCGAGGCGCCGCTCCGCCTCCTCCAGCGCCGCCAGTGGCGAACTGGGCATCCCGGCTGTTTGAGGACACGAACGTAAACGGTAAGTTCATATTTGGAACTGAAAAACTCTCTTCTACTTCTACTTGTAAATCTCTATGATGCGTCACCCGGACGTGTCCTCGTCAGCCGTCAAATCCATCGCCGACGGAGCCCGGACCCGACGCATCTGCCGCGGCACCGGACACGCGACGTCACATGTTCTTCATGATGGCCATACCCATCTTCTCCTCCGTAGCCGGATCGGCCACCGTCGGCAACCCGAACTGACCGGACGATGACAACAACCGCGTCGTCAGCATGTCCATCTCGGGCGGCGGCGCCGGCGCCGGCATCCGCCGCGCATGCTGCGGCACCAACCCTGGCAGCGGTCCACCCGCGCCCGTCGCCGCCGTCCTCAGCCCCTGGTTGTAAGCAGCTAATTGTTGTACTTGTTGTGCGTACGCCTGGAACGAGTACGATTCCGAGAGGCTGTTCCTGGCCTGCTGCTCCGCCTGCATCGCGAGCATGTGCGCGACGCGTGGGTCGAACGGTGACACGGCGGGAGGGAAATGGGGCGCGGGAGCTGCGGGAAGCGCCGCGTGGAACGGGACGCCCGGTGACTGAAATCCTGGGCTCGTCACGTACTGAGCCTCCTCCCCATGCCTCCTCCAGAACTCCTCCTCGGGCATGACGGTATCGAGGGTGGTATCGCGCGCGGAAGGTCGCCAGCACGTGGCCGTCCGGCCGTCGTCCTCGCGCTTGGGCTCGATCGCCTGGATGGCTGACATCACCACGTTCACCCTCTCCGCGGGCCTCGGAGCCGGCGCCGGCGCAATCTCCGGCTTTACCAACTCCTCCTCCTCGGGGAAAACGCCTTCGCCCCTTCGCACCCACGCGTTCCACTCGAGCGCCCTGTCCAGCTTAGCGGCCGGCGCGTCGCTCCAGTTCTCCCACTTCAAAGCGCCGAAGTCATCGTTGGGACCCGGCGGCTCCTGGGGCGCGCCGCACCCGTCGCGTTTGAGCCCCGCGTGCCAGTCGCAGTTGTAACAACACCAATCGTCTGGAAGCGTCTCGGGATCCACCGACGACGGCAACCGGCGCCACTTCCCGCATCCCTTATTTTTACACCCCACCCAGTGAAAGTCGATCGGGAACGCGTACGGCAGTCCCGCGAGTTCACCGCCGAGTAACACGTCCATGGTCGGGGTTGCACCCGCGGCGGCGGCGATGTCGACGGCGGCGCGGTTGCCGGTCCACACGGCGCCGTGGACGCACTGCGCGCCTTCCACGGTACACGCCTCTCCCGCGAAATAAACACGGCCGTTGTGCTCGGGTTCGGCGAGCGCGAGCACGTCATCCTCGTCGCTGCCCACGCGCATGTACGAGTACGCTCCGCACGACCAGACGTCCTCGCTCCAGCGGGTCACGCGCCAGTCCAGCAGAGTCGGCGTGGGTTGGTTCCCGATTATCGACTTCATCATCTTGCGAAGAATCTCGATGACGTCGTCCCTGACCTGCTCGTCGGACATGTCGGCGAAGCCCTCGCAGAACGGGGGTCCGACGTGGGCGACGATGGTGTTCGGCTTGCCGTAGGCGTGCATGTTGATGAAGCGATACCGTTGGTCGGTGCAGTTCAGGAAGCGAATCTTCGCCGGCCAGAAGCATCGCTCGAATCGAAGCACGACTTTATTCTCCACCCCCATGCCGAGGCTGGCGATCGCGGCGCGCTTGCGGTGGGACAGAGGCGGCGCGAACGTCACGTTGCTGCGCTCCGCTCGCCCCTGTAGCACGCCGAGGGGTAGCGCGACGACGACGTAGTCGCACTCGAACTCTTCACCCGTCTTGCTCGTGACGACGCAGCGGTATTTCCCGTCTGCGTCTGACTTGACGTCCGTCTCTCTGACGATGACAGAGGCGGCGGGCGTGTCGAGGCGGATGCGTTCGCTCGGGACGCCCTCCGCGGCGGTGGCGACGACCAGGTCGTGGTACCCGCCCACGACGAGGCCGTCGCTGTAATCCAAGTCCTCGTCGTCGTCGTCCTCCTCCTTCTCCTCGACTACTTGTTCGCGTTTTCGCTTGTTCGACACGGGTGAGGGCGTGTGCGGCGCGGCGACTGCGAGTTCTGGCTTTGCCTTGGCGTTGGCCTCCTTCGTGGCTTTAGCCTTGGCCTTGGCGCGGTCCTTCTTCCGCTTATCCTCCATCCGCTCCATGAACAGATGCACAGCCTTCTTTGATCGGAGCTCTTTCTCGATCCCGCCTGGCACATACTCGCCTCTGCTGCCGCAGTCCTCGAACCGGAGAAGATGGAACTTCTTCCCCTCCTTTCGCCACAGTAAGTAGGTCGCGTCCCAGTGCTTCTGGCCGTCTCCTGCGCGTCGTTTCGCCCGAACCCACACCGGCCCGGTGACGTGCCTCATGCCGTTGCCCATCGGGCCCTCCGGCTGGGTCTCCATGAGCTCCTGGGGGGTAATCTCGAGTATCCGCTTGAAATCCGTGGGGGGCCCGAGGCCGTCATCGTATGCAGCGGGTTTTCTGGTATCCTTTGCGGCGGCAGCCTTGGCGGCGGCAGCCTTCGCAGCCGCCGCCGCCTTGGCCCTCTCCTTCTTGGCCGCGGCGCGACGCTTCTCCTCCTCCTCCGCACGTTTCGCCTCCCTCGCCTCGCGCTCCGCGGCGTTAGCCTCCTCCTTGCCGAGCAGCCGCTTAGCCGCCTCTTCTTCCTCGTTGTTCCGTTCGAGATCCTCCTTCTCGATGTTCACCTTGTACCTCGTGGACACCGCGCGTAACCCCGCGTTGTACCCGGAGTGCAGCACGCGGAAGGACTCGTACACGCACTCCTCCGTGGAGTTGAGCCTACCCCTGTAGAGCTTGTCGTAAATTCTTGAAAGCGACGCGGCGATTGAGCAGTCGCGGCGGTCATTCGCCTTCTCCGATAGAAACTCCACGCGCTCCCGCTCGATGTCCGCGGTCGCCCATCGGACCTCACCCGTGGTCTGCGCGTCCAGCGTGCCCCACTCGTGGGGATTCGTCCACAAACCTCGCGCGACGTCGTCGGGGTCGACGGGTACCGCCGCCCCCTCCGCCGCGGCGGCTTTCCGCTCAATCTCGCGCTCAACCTCCCTTCGTTGATACTCCGTCAGCGAGAGACCGGCGCGCGCGGCTTTCAGCGCGATCGTCGCGTTATCCCCGTCTTTGTATTCCTCGTCGATCCACGCCCGCGCCTCCGCCTCCGTGGTGGGTACGGGTGCCTGGAGTAAACCCTTGACGACGCCGATGTGCGCGTTGAAACCTTTTTGCACAGACTTTTGCTTAACCTTACCGCCGAGCTTGGCGTCGTACCAGTGCGCGTTGCCGCCCCATCCCTGCGAGTATCCACCCTCCGCGGTGTCCAGCACGGCACCCTTCTGCTGGGCGATGACGTACGCCGGGTTGTACTTGTTGCAGCCGTGCACGAACGACGCGCCGAGGTCGAGGTTGATCTCGGGGAGGCCGTGTTCCGGGTGGGCTTTCATCGTCTCCGTGTGCACCCGCCCGCCGATCCGGTCGCGGCCTTCCAGCACGGTCACGTCCACGCCCATCTTGATCAGCGCGCTCGCCGAGCTGAGACCCGCGGGCCCGGCGCCGATGACCACCACCTTCGGGGTCCGTCCCGCGCACCACGCCGTCAGCGTCTCGGGCAGCTCCAGTTCGTCTGAGACGTCGAGGACGGCTGTCTTCGTCTTGTCCGTCTTTGCGCGCTTCGCACCCTTCTTCGTCGTGGTGGACGGCGCGGACGTCGTGTATTCGGAGAAGAAGTTGGGTACCAATTTTGCCTTGCCCCTCATCATGCCGTCGTTCCTGGAACCGAGCGAGGTGGTGAAGTCCGGGTCCTGCGTTATCGCTTTCCAGGGAACTTTAAATTTACCGACGCCATCGTAGAAGCCGTGTTTGCGCACCGCGCGTCGAAGCGCCGCGACCTCCTCATCGGTCCAGTCCGTCCGTTCCCTGGTCTCTACGCGCCCCTTTTCTTTCCCCCTGTGCTCCTGCTTCGGCTCGGCGGCGGTCTTCTGTTTCTTCGCGGGTGGCGCCTTGGGCGCGGCGGCGGTTTTCTGATTGTTGGAATTGGCCTTCTGCCTCTCCCACTTGTCGAACTTGCGATGTATCGCATCCATGTCCGTGCGCGCGAGCTCAATCGCCTCGGCGTACGCGTCGACTTTGTCCTTGTTGACATTTCGACCGCTCCTCTTTGCGTAATTCTCCATCTCACGTTGCCACGGGTACGCGCGCCAGTCCGGGCCGATGTCCACGAGCGCGGCAGGTTTGGCGGAACCGACGAACTCGTACGGGTTGGGATATCCGAGGTAGCGGACGAACTTCTCGTCGGGTTTCGCGTGATCGTTCTTGGGACACACGTGCATGGACCGCCGACACGCCTGGGATATCGAGGACGGGGCGATAGGGTCAGCGACGGCTCAGATCGCGCGCGCGGTTGGGAGGGAAAATGATGTTGTTGTTTTCACACGCGATGCGGGAGGGGACGGGTGCGTGGGACGCGAGGCGGGCGCGCACCTGCGCGGGCCAAATGCCGTCCGGCGAATCGACGAGGACCACCTCGCCATCGCCCTCGAACCGCGACGTGGGCGACATCGCGCACGCCGGAACCCGCAACCACGGGTGCGCGCCACGTCTTTTGTCAGATCAAAATCTCCCGCCGTGATGACGGTGACGTCTCCTCATTTGCCTCGAATTAATTCAGTGGCTAATCTGCTTATTCCAATTGAATGTGAACTGCGAACCTGTTGACGCGTTTTGGGAGTTGGGAGACGAAGAGCTGACTGGTCACCAGTGAAAAGTCACCTCCGCCTCGGAAAAGCGCCCAACGAACCGTCGTGGGTGAACCTTCCGGGGCCTTCGGGTCGACCAGGCACACGGCTCGACGCCCACCACCTACGTCGATATGAAACAGGGCTTCCTCGGGACCCAGAGACGGTCATCGAGCAGGGCGCGGGTGCGCGTTTCGCCCACCGCGGCGGACGACGACGAACCGCCCCCGCTCGTCTGCGACAGCGACGACGCCGGAGATTTCGACGATGCGGCGAGCGACGACGGGCCGCCGTCGTTGCTGAACGACGGCAGCGACGATAGCTCGGACTACGGAACCGACGATTCGCCGCCGCCCCTCGTGGACGACGACGACGAAACGTCCGCTGCCTCGTGCTCCGACGGATCGATAGAGGGCGACACGTCCGATCGCGACGGGGGTGCCACGCGGCGCGAGCGCCCCCGTGGCACCACCACTCGCAGCCCCAACGCTCCAAACGATTCGCACGCCTCGTCGACCAAGGTGGGCGACACGTGGTACTGCACGTGGAGAATACCGTGGGAATCGACGTTCGACAACTGGGACGCCGGAAGTGGAAGGCGACAGATGTGGACGGACTACGTGGACGTGGGTGAGATGTGGGACAACCTCGGCGGTACGTGGGACGCCGACAGCCGGGCGTGCGGATTGACCCCGGTGCAACACCGCGCGCGCGTGCTCATGTACCCGATAGGCGACTCTACGTCATCGCGCGGGTACACGTCCTTGTACCTGCAGATGAAGCAGTTCAACGCGGTGAGTGACGGGAGTAACGGGGAGGAGGAGGAGTGGGTGGAGAGCGGACACTTCTTTGAAAGATTCGCGTACTACCAAGTCGCCGCGGCGTCGTCGCGCGACTGCGAAGACCTCCCGAAGTTCTGGAGCGACACCGACGTCGCCATCGATGTCGCCACCGGGTCAGGCGGCAGCACGTTTCACCGGTTCACCAAGGATAAGAAGTCGCACGGTTGGTCCGATTTCGCGAAGGAGACGTCGATTCGGCCCAAAGTCGACCCCGACGGTTTCTTGCACGTCACCGCGAAGATCTCCACGCTCAAGGAGTACCACCAGTTCTTTCCCGACGATCGCGGTAAACACGAGGAGGTTTCCAGTGGACGGTTCGCGTGGCACGCGGACAACGTGCGTTCGTTTTTGCCGATGATGAAGCGGAACAAGGTGACGTCGCCCGTGTTTCGATGCGGCGTACACGAGACTCCTCTCCAAGTGTCGATGTACGAATCGGACCCGGACCCTGAATCCGGTAGCAACGTGGGCCCCGCGGACGCCGGCGGGAAGAAACGGGACCCGAACGACCCGAGCGAGAAGGTTTCGCAGCTGTCGATATGCCTCGAGGTGGCCGAGCCGTCGGCGAAGGAGCGCAGGAGCGCCAGATACGACCCGTTCACGAAGAAGAGCCAACCGACGGACAACAACAACTCGTGTTGGCTCCTGTTCCGCGTGACGCTCCACAACCAAGTCGACGGCAAGGCTAGTGTCCACCGCGATTTCTTCGGCCGGCTGTCGCAGAACCCATCGGTGGACGGAGGCGCTCCCGGCGGGCTGGGCGCCAGGGCGTTCATCCCCATGAAGGACTTCGTCGAGAGCGGCTACCTCGGGACCAACGGCGTGCACACCTCCATCACGGTGACGTTCCACGCGTTGAGGGAGGCGACGGAGGCGAAGACGTCGTCGTGGTACGCGGACCCGGGCCAGTGCATCGACCGGGAGATGGCGGCGGCGGCGGCGAGACCGGGGGGACCCACTGTCGGCGCGAGGCTCGCCACCGAAGAGGGCCGGAATCGAAGCAAACCGGGTTACGATCCCTCGAGAGCGATACACGCGCCGCTCGTCAAGGGCGTCGCGGGGGGCATCCCGGACGACGGCCGCGTGGGGTTCATCAAGGGCAAGCGGCCGAAGGGCCAACGGCCGCAGGATAACTCGGATAACGGCCGCATGCAGTGCGTCGGCCGGTTCGTGTGGCGCATCGACAAGTTCAACAAACTCAAGGACGTCCTGAAGAAGCGCAAGATGAACGACCTCGACATAAAGTCCCCGCAGTTCAACGTGGGCGGACACAACATGCGGTTAAAGATGTACCCGCGCGGGCAAGGAAACCCACCCACGCACATGTCTCTCTTCCTCGAGGTGACACCCCCGCAAATAGGGTTCGCTAAAGACCTGTTCAGACTCGACAACAGCACGGTGGCGAACTGGAGCTGCTTCGTGTCCCACAAGCTCACCCTGATCAACCAAAAGGACGTGAGCAAGTCCATCGACAAGGAGACGCAGAGCAGGTTCGATCTCGGCTCAAAGAACTGGGGATGGAAGGAGTTTGCGCCGCTGACTCAGGTTTTCGACGACTCGGCGGGTTTTTTGGTCGACGACTGCCTGGTGCTCGCGGTGGAAACCCTGGTGATGGCCGAGGCCGCCGAGGCCGCCCCGGGTCCGCGCCTGTGGACCCCGCCGCGGGCGCTGTGGCACTTCGACCCGCTCACGCCGAAAGGCCGCGCGAGCACGCTGTTGAACGTAAACTTTCCGAGGGTGTTTGACCTCATCGGGTTCAAAGCCACTCCCGACGACGAGCATTACCTCGACCTCGGCTCCATCGTCAAGGACGCGGTGGAGGACTGCCGTTGTCAGTGCCCCGGCGATGCCATGTTCGACGGCACGTGGGATCCGACCCTGGAAGATCCCGACAAGGTTTATCCGGATTGGGAGTACGCCGCGAAGGATGACTTTTGTCACGTCAACGAGGCTCGATCTATCTTCGCGGCGTGCTGCCAGCTGGACTGGATGGACGCCGAGGGCATGCTCGACGGCACGCGTCGTACGCCCGGTGTTAGGGAACCGAGGCTGTGGAAACTGTTGGGCATCGCGTTGTCCTGGGACGAGGCGCAGGTTCCCGCAGACGCGAATGCCGAGCCCGGGAGTGGATGGTTCGCCAGGGGCATCGACGAGATGGGTGGCGGCAGGCTCATCGCCGGCTTGATGGAACTCCTGACTACCGTATTTGATGAGCTCGCTAATAGTGAACTGGAGGGCGCGACGGAACTCGCCGAGTTCATGATGATGCCCTCGATGCCTGACGAATCTCACGAGTTGGTGAGCCAGGACGTAAAGTTCTTGAACAGCTGGCGGTGTTTCTTCCGGATGCTGCGGATCATGGCGATGCAGTACGTCACCTTTCAGTTTCCCCATCAGTGTACGCGGGCGATTATCATCGATCACCTGCGCGCATACAAGCCCGGCACGCAGTGGAACTCCACTGGGGCACTTTGGCAGTACCTCTATGAGCGCAGGAAAGAATTCGTCGTTCCTTACGGAATTGGGAATGTCTCCGTGTCAAACTTCCCGCATCTGCTGTTGTTCTTCCGATGGGTTCAATCGGGTGACGCCGAAACATACATGCATCTGCCTTACGGTCAAGCATCTATGGATTTCACTTGGAAGATTGATAATTTCTCCATCTTTCGCGATGTCATCGAGCAGCAAAGCGTGTTCACCAACGAGTGGCGCTGCAAGGACTTGGTGCACCTCAAAATAGTGATGAAAGCAAACAACGGCCAGCTCTGCTTCAAGGTCAAGATCAAACCGGGGAAAGCGGCAACCATGATCAACATGAAGACCGGCGCATATACTACCGCGTGCTACGTTCTCAGCTACCGAATCGCTGTGATGAACGCGAAGCAACCCAGCAAGACCCGGTGGTTGACCGGAAAGATCCTAACCGGCGAAGACTACAGGGACGAGGAGTACATGCCCTTGGCCACGCTGCTGGACAGGGAATCAGGTTTCCTGCAGAAAGATTCCATCACCGTACAGCTGTGCGTCGTGGACATCGTGCATTATCGCGAACCCGATACCCTGGACGCTTCAAGGGAGGCGCCCGAGGTTGGCGTCGCCGCACCGGAGGATGGGTCCATGCCTGACGGATCGGACGACTCCCACAACACGATCGCGCGGGAACGGGATTTACAAGTCAGTCAGATGATGCCAGACGCCAAAGCTATCAAAGACGGTGCAGCCTTGATAAGAACCGGGCAGCAGCTGCAGGCCGCCGCTAAGTCGGACGAGTTCTTCGAAAGCGTGGTCCCTGAGTACTCAAAAAGGCTGCTCAAAAAGGTGATCGGGGAGATGGGAGGTTTAGACCTCGGCACCATGACGCAGCATCTGGACGAGCTCGGCGACAGGCTCACGGCCGATTTTCCCGAGGACGTCAGGTCCAGGATGGCACCGAGCCTGAACGCGGCGATGGACGAGATCAGACGGAATCTCGGCATCGAGGGTGCCAATGCAGCGCGCCAAGCAGATAGGGGATCCACCGCTTCAAACGGCAGGATCCATGAGCTCCCGCCGTCCACTCCCATGACGGTAGTTTCTGGAGACGCCGAGAAGGAGTTCATCGATATCCTCGGGAAACACAGGTTAGGGGTGAAAGATATGAAAGATCTCCCTGATCAATCTCCCCCGGAGCATTTGATCAAGCTCTGGCAGTGGGTGCGGTGCATTTTACCGCCCGACGGGCTGAAGGTCTCCTCGCCGTGGATCTGGGACGAACCCGACCCTCGCGAGCGACTTACACACGACGCTTGGGGAAGCGAGGCGTTACCTGAAGCGTATCTGGCGAGCGACCCGACGCCGACGAAGGATGCGTGTTTTCTGTTGACGTTTGTCCTCACCGCGATGGGTAAGGACGGTTTCAACCTCGCGAAGTCGTTTTCAACACCCGGCGAAGCGAATTCCGATCACCGCGCGGCGTTCCGGAAGCTCGTTGAGACGAACGGGGCGATAAAGAAGGACGCGGTGCTCGCGCTGCACAGGCTGTTCAGGGATTCGTACACCATTTGGCGAGTGTTTGGAGGCGCCGGGAACCGACAATCTTTTCGTTTTTTCAACCTCATCCGCGATGACCGCGACGAGCGGTGCGGTAGGCACAGCACCATCGTGCCAGCGTCTGGTGAGCAAACGGCCGTTCCGGATGAATGGGCGCGACTGGTCGACATCTTGAAGCTTTTCATGAGCGTCGAGTGCCTGCGTGGATTCGTCTTTGCGCAGCTGCTGCGCGCGATGAAGGAGGTGTGGCATCTCTCGACGCACCAATTCTTCCCCGCGAACGGCGAGTGGCCCAAGGACAGGACGATGCCCACAGACTTTGACTACCCCGCGCACGCCGTGAACCCCGAAGCGTTCTGGCCGGATCACACGGAGTTTGCGAAATCCGAGGGCATCTTTGAGGATTTGGTATTCTTCATCGTCGAGACGCTCGTCGACGCGCACGATGTTCAAATTGTCGATGAGCGCGAGACTCAGACGCCTGAGGATTCCAATACCAAATCGACCCCTGATCACGATTTCGACAAGAAACTCGACGAGTACGTGGGCTACGCGATCCTATGCGAGACAGCCAGGCTGGCCATCCACATCAAGCACCTGCGGGTGAATCAGAATAACCCTCGGACGAAAATCAGCGAGTTCGTGGCCGACGTCTGTCCCTCGCCCGCTCACCTCGTCTTCCACAGGATCATCTTTCACATTCCAAAGTTCACGCCGACGGCCAAGCACCTGGAGTTGTCGAAGATGCTGCAGGGACTGGCGAACCCCGCGGCGGAGGTGATCGAGACGCAGTGCCGATACCTCGACCTCATCGGCGGCGTCGGGCTGGATGGACACGATTCCGCCTTGGCTGAAAAGCTGCGCGGGCGAGGCTGCGGGAGACCGATCATGATCGATCCCAACTGGTGGAGGAACACCGCGTTCCTCGGCGAGCTCACGGAGTACGAAGTGGATGAAGATTACTGGATGAACACGCTGGCTAAGCTTTCGGAGGAGAATGATCTCGACCGTCTTTCAGAGGTTAAGATGAGACGAGCTTACATGGGTCCTCTCAGGACCTACGACGAGAGGCACGAGATTCTGAGCCCTCACTTTGGAACTATCCGCCCCGAGGACGTCCGAAGGATCCGCGGCGTGTACTTTGAGGCCATGCGCGGGCTCATCCTGGACGAACGCAGCGGCGAGAATCTCGTGGATAGCGTCTGCGGTTTCGTCAAGGAATGCAGGTATCCAGAGACTGAGCACGACGCGGCGCTCGCGGCGTGCCTGGAGGTCAACCAGTCCTTCAAGGCTGATATGGACAACATTCTCCGCGTCTGTAACATGATGTGGGAACGTGACCGGTATCCATCACATTCTCCGGTTCCGGGGAAGACGATGTGTTGGGTCCTGCAGCAGGCCATGGCTCGAAATCCGACAGCCGCGAGTGTATTCGCCGCGGTGAAGTTCAAGTTTTTCGATGTCCGTCGCAGGACCCCTGTGCCCGGGGCAACCAATCAAAACCCCTTGCTGAAGATTGACCTTTCGCTGCTTTTCGAGTGCTGCCGCTACCCCGGCGTGATGGTTACCCCAGCGGGCTATGGGACAGCCCAACAAGCCATCGATGCGATCAACATGGGGTTGGACATTAATTATTTCACCCCGTGCATGGTCAGAGACGAACTTCGCAAGTGGCTGCTGGAATCCCTGCGAACTGTTCGACAGAGACCCTACGAAGAAGGTTGGAAACCCTCGGGACGAAAGTTTGACAATTGGTACGCATCGGTGGGTCGCAGCCGACGTATGACATTCAGGACAGACGGTGAGCCACAAAATGCACGTGTTGCCGGTGGTCCGGAGGATGAAAATGTTTTTCAGTGGATTGTTTCGACCGTCATAGGAATCGCAGAGAAGTGCTTGCGTGATAAGGACGGAATCCCTCGCACGCAGAAGCAGCGCGTGTCAGAGACTGAGATGGACCGGGGATCATCTCCCAGGTCATTCGCCAAAATGTCCGAGGCGGCGCGGAAAAAATTTGCCGAGTACGACATCAACCTGAACGACGAGGATAGCGTGGATTGGGTCCACCTCTACGGCGTGTATAAGGACATTTTCGAGATTTACGATAACCCAAAGTTGGCGAGGGGAGACTCGCCTTTGGCGACGCTTAGGGAAGCCGAGGAAGGCCTTGACCTTGGCCCAGTTTCTGCCTACACATGGTATACTGGCGACCAGTACGATCACGACCCGCTCGGTGCCAAGGTCGACATGATCAACATTATCTTCTCAATCTCAACGTTCAAAGGGGCGCTCGATGAAGAGGGACTCGATACCAAGGCCTTTCCGCGAGTTCGCGCTCTTGCCATGCTATTCGCGGGCGAGCCGTTCGTCGACCTCCGACCGGGTTTCCACGTCAATCCACGAAGTATTGAGAGCGAAAAACAGATGAACTGGGAGGAGATAGACCTGAAGTTGATGCGGGTACACTGGGACCATCCCAAAAGGCTTCAGGTTGGGCACGAGTACAACTACGCGAGGCAGGTCACTCCTGACCACTGGCGACAGTTTGTCGACGACGAGACGACCGTGAACATCGCCTTTGCGGTGGCTGATCTGTACAGCGGGCTCTGCCGCATTGAGACGCAACGACAGAAATCGGAGGATTTACTGAGCAACACGCGGTTGAAACACGATCAGCTCAACGCGTCAATCGCCGAGAAGGCCGCGGAGCTCGCCAAGGAACGGAAGGAGATGCAGGCCAAGCTCGTGGACCAGGAGAAGAAGCTCGAGAAGGCTGTCGCCAACCACAACAGGGACATCGCCACCCTCACCGACGGTAAGAAAACAGCCGAGGCGAACTTCCGCACAGCGCAGTCGCAGCTCGAAATATCCCGCGCCGACTCGGACAGGAACACGAAGGAGTGGACCAAGGAGAAGAAGGAGCTCGAGACACGTGTCAAGGAGCTGGAGTTCAACGTCACCAAGCTCAAGAAGGAAAAGGCGAGCGCCGCGCAGGCGCAGGAACTCAAGACGGCTAACCAACGCGTCACCGCGGCGCAGGGCGAGACACGTAAAAAGGAACAGGAGCTCGCCGCCGCGAGAACCAACGCGGCGAAGTTCGAGCGCGAGGCCGAGGAGGCCACCGCGGACAACCGCGAGCTCCGCGAGAAGGTCAAGGAGCTCAAGGCTGAGCTGAAGGGTGCGCAGCAGGCGGCGGCGAAGTCCCAAGCCGCGGCGGCGGCCAGGCCGGCTCCGCAGTCGACGCCGGGTCCCGACCCGGCGCTTCAGATGAAGCTCAAGCAGACCGAGGAGGAACTCGATAAGGTAAATCGCCAATTCCGCCAAGAGCGTGCGCGCATGAACGGGCTCTGCGGGAATCATCTGGAAAATCCTGCGTTTTCGGATTCGGACCTCGCGGCGTTGCAAACCGTGCATAAAAAGGGTCTCATCGCGCTAGCCGACGAGTGGCACCGAAGGCGGCTTCCCTTCGATCAGTGGACGCTTCGCGAGGGCTTAGCCGAGCCGTACTTCACGCAGCAGCAGCCTGCACAGCAGCCGCAAGTACAGCAGCCTCCTGTACAGCAGCAGCAAGTGCAGCAGCAGCCGCCTGTACAGCAGCAGCCCGTGCAGCAGCCCGTGCAGCAGCAGAGTTACCAGGCTCCGCTGCGGTCCAACCCGTATCAGTCGCAAGCAGACCGCGGCCTCGGCCCCGCCGTCGCGCCCATCGGCGGCGCGGGCAGCGGACCGTCCTCCGCGGTGGGCAGCCCGGCGCGTTCCGGCATCGCACAGCGGATGGCGTCCATCGGTCCGCCGTCCGATTTCTTCGGAGCGGCAAACGCGGCGGATGACGACTCTCTCCTCGAGTCGATGATCTCGGAAGACGCCGGGGGTGAGAACACGGGCGGCGACAACGTGTCGGAGACGGAGAACGGGTTCCCCAAGGGCTCGAGGTTCTCGGGGTTCGGCGGGGGGCTCGGCAACGGGACGTGGGGCGGGGGTAACTCCACGTGGCGGTGAGTACGATACGGGTGTGACGACGCGGTGCGGAGTCAACGGACAAACCATCGCGGCGTCTGCCGGATCAATCACGGCGACGACTGGGGATATGATAGCGTGTACTCGTCTCAAACTTATCAGAACAAGACCAATGAATAATACGAAAGAATAATATACTCACATCGTCACGGGAACTTCGTGTGCACCGGTTCGTCGTACGTCCCGAACGGCCCGCCGCGCTTCTGGAAGAGCGTCACGCTGTTCTGAAACATCTTGTGCGGCTCCAGCAGGCTCATCGTCTCGAAGGACCCGTAGGGCGGCGCCGGCTCCGACCTCGACCGTTCCCGCATCTTCTCCAGCCACCCCCGGGACAGCGCGTTGGTCAGCGTGCTGTGCACCATGACCATCCCGCCCTCCGACCGGACCCTCGGCCACCACGCCTCCATGAACCCTTCCACCCTGTTCGCGGCGCCGAGGTCGATGAACATAAAATCAAACTCAACCCCGGGCGCCAACACGCTCGGCAAATCGCCGTCGTACGCGTCAGCCTCGTGCAGCTGCAGCCTGTCGCTCATGCCGAGCTCCGCCGCGGATCGAGTCACCACGTGCGCGGTGGTGTGTTCATGCGCCATGTTATCGATGCAGTGCAGCACCCCTTCGTTGACCCTAGCGTCCTCCGACCCCGGAGCCGCCGCTCCGACCCGCCCCGCCGTCCAACCGCTGAACGACGGACCGCTACCCTCGGACCCGGAGAACAGCCCTAGCCCCTCGTCGTCGATGCTCCCGCCGTCGATGCCGCTCTGCCTGGACACCCTCGATTGGCGCCGTGATCCACCCGGAGACGTCTTCTCCGGAAGCGGATCGCCCCGGTAACGGCCTTCCAACTTTCCCCCGACGAAGAAGTCGTCGACGCTCCACGGAACATCCCCGCACTTGCATATACCCGCGCCGCGTAACTCCCTGTACGCGTCCAGCTCCGCGGCGTTGTCACGAAGCGCCTGCAGTATGAACATGGACGTGTACCCTGCGCCCACTTCCAGCACCCGAGCCGGTTTGGTAAATCGAACGTAGGAATACAAAAGCGGGCCCAGGTTCTCGGCTCCCATGTGAAGGTCGTACAGCGGCGCAACCGCCCTGAGAAACGCGGGGGAGTAGAACCCGCCGCCTGACTTGCTCCGGACCACCTCCTGCGCGATCTTGGTGTCGTTCGCCCGCGCGGCAGCCTTGGCGGCATCGCTCGCGGGCTTGACTCCCCCCGCGTTGGCCTCGACGTTTGCTCGGATGGCCGCCGCCGTCGCCGCCGCCGCCGCCGGGTCGCGCTTGGGCGGCTCCGGCGCCGCCCCGTTCGACGGCGACGGCACCTTCGCCGTGACCTTATTGTCCTCGGGAACGAAATCGTTCGCGAAGTCCGCCATCCCGTCCAGGGTGTCGAAGTGGAAGAGCTGATCGGAGCCGACGCGTCTGACTCGCGCGTTTTCCGATAGCGCGCGGCCGACGGCGGCGAGGACTTCCTCGGCAATTTCCTTCGCGTGCGTGAACCCGACGCCCACCTTCTCCACGAGCTTTTCCTCGATCGAGACCGTCGCCGCGGTGAGGTCGAGCGCGCGGGGCTCATCGCACTCGCCGTCCATCGACTGCGTCGAAGACGACCTCGGGAGGAAAAAGTAGGGAGGGAGGCGGTGGATCTGCGCATCCATCTTCGCGCCGTCGCTGCCGCGCCGTCCCGCATCCGTCGACTTCTCCTTCAGTCCCAGGCTCTCCAGTAGGTCTCCCACGGACACCACGCCGTGTTCGCTGAACATCTCGTCGTACCTGCGGGGAATAGACGGGGGGTGAACACGGGGAACGCGTCAGCCGCGAAAAGCGCACGGATATTGCGGCGGCGGCATGTTGTTAGGTTGCGTGACGCGTGGCGGGATTACTCGGCCCGGGCCGGGATCGGGCGAGTCGATGCGCACCACGAGTAGCCCAGCTTGTCGATGATGCTCTTCACGGAAGTCTCCATGGTGGCGGAGCCGCCGACGTGGTAGCTCGCGCGCCTCGCGACCTCCACAGTGGGGCGGCGGACAGGCCCGTCAAATTGGTGACTTCCTGACGAAGCAAAAAGCGCGATCTGGATTTCGTTTCAGACGACAAAATTGATTAGAGCGCCCCGCTATGTTCACCCCCTGAGCCTGAGGTACACCGTGTACACCTCATCCCGCAGCGAGTACAGCGGCGAGAGCAGCACGTTCGGCATCCACCTCGGGTCCGGGCCCTTACCCACGTGGCTCCCCCGCGGCGGCCGCCAAGGCAGCCGATGACCAGGCTCGACACCCTCGCCGTTGTTACTTCCAAACACCAACCGCGTCCCGCACTCTTTCGTCTCAGCCTTCTCCGGCGCCATCAACACGGCGTCACCGGGCCGGCACAGCCCGCAGGACAACGCGCAGTTGCGATGCATGTACCCCTGGTTCGCGAAACACGCCGCCTGGGCCGCCCACTTGGGACACCCGTCGTTCACGTCTTTACACCCGCCGACGGAATCCGCCGCGGAGGCTTCATCCCGGCACAGCACGTACCCGTCCAGCTCACCCCCGTGCACCGCCACGTGGCGTCCATCATCACTCACCTTCATCGACAGTGGGTCACTGGACGCCTCGAGCACGAGCGCGGCGATTCCGTCCTTGACGACACCGGCGTGAAGGCCCAGGCCCGGCGCCGCGACTGGGCTCAGCGTGAAAATTGCATCCTCGTCTCCGCCGCCGCCGCCGCCCTTCGAGTCCACGCGGCATCGATGCCACGTCACCGCCGGTGCGTCCGCGATCGCGTACGCGCACGATGCGTCATCGCACGTGTTCGACGCGTAGAAGAACCCCGATCCACCCGGACGCGATTCACCCTGCGTGGGTTCCAAGGTGGGCTCGGCGAAAACCGCGGCGGCCTTTACGTACGGACCGACTCCGCCTGAATCACCCGGTAACTTCCCGTCGCTTCTGGAAACGACAGACCCCAAATACCGTCGCCCGTTCGCCATCACCAGCGACACGCGTGTGCACGTCGTCGTATCACGCAGCGGTGACACGTCACCGGGCGACAGCTCGACGGATCCCGCGTGGAAACCGCCGGATCGGTCACTCGACGCGGATGAAAAATCGTTAACTCCGAATCCGAGGTCGGCTACCCACGCGCCCGGTCCCAGCGCGGCGAGGACGTAGGGCCCCGCGACGATCGCGTGCCTTGTACCTTTACCGTCGCCCGCCTGGTTCCCCCCCGTCCCGAACGAACCGAGCTCGCTCCCGAGCAGCGGCTCGGCGCGGACCACCAGCGGAAACGAGCATCGGAGCGAATCCTGTAAGAGTTGAACATAACACGCCGTCATTCTAATTGCCCATACGAAGATAAAAAGAAACTCACCGTCTGGCTCCACTCGCGGCGCACGTCGCACCACCCGGCGGACACGTCGTCGCATCGCACGCCCTCGCCGTTGAGTGTACACGTCGTGGAGGACCCTGACCCGCTAATAGACCACCGCGGAAGTTTCACGCGGATCGACGTGGGCTTCGATGACTCGGCGCCTTTACCGGAGTGCATGGATATAGCCGCGACGGACGCGAAGGTAGCTCGTCGGGACTTTGGATCCGTTCCGGACTTTGGATCCAAAGTCCCGAACGGGTCCACGCGGACGGTGACCGTGAGTCCCCCCCGTTCCTCCCACACCGCGGACGCGGACGTGGTGACGCGCGCGACGTACACCGTGTCAACATCCGCGTGTTGATCCGTCCCCGGCACAACCGACCCGGCGGGTAGCCGCCAGAACACGCCGTCCCGCAACCGAGCCAACGCTTCGACTCCGGTGCCGTAGCAGCACCAAAACGCGGCGTCCGGCCGACCCCACCCGTGCCCGCTCCTCCCCTTGGACACCCCGACGCCCAGCGGCGTCGTGTACAGCAGCTCGCCGGGCTTGCGTTGTAAACCGACCGGGCCGTGGAGCGACGCGCGCTCGGAGTAGTCGGCCCAGTCCCGAGCCTCCGATTCGCCGAAGGACGCGACGGCGGCGTCGGCGAGTCGCTCAAAGTTAACCTGTAATAGAACACAACGTCATACCAATTGCCCGTACGAATACAAAAATAAACTCACCTGAGTGCACGTCTCCTGCGTCTCTGTGGACACGATCACGCGCTCCAGCCGCCCGGGCGCCTGCCACCGCTCGCCGTCGCACGTTCCCCCCGTGGCGTACGCCCTCGTGTCGCGAAGTAACCCGATGAAATTACCAAACGCCGCCTTGGACTCTTCATCACCGGTGATGGCCCACCGGCTCCACGCTCCCATCGCAAGCGGCTCGTGAAAGTTGGCGTGCTCACGCTCCAGCTTATCCTCGTTCCGCGCCATTCGGCCCAAGAACGTGGGGTGGTCGAACAGACCCGCGAGGGTGACGTACTCCGGCGAGCCTGTTAACTCATACAGTCGCCACGCCAGTTCGTTGAAGCCCCCGGATTCGGCGCCAAACGCGGCTTTCGGATAATCCATCGCCCCTTTGAACCAGTGCGACGCGCCTTTCTGCTCTATGAGCTTCGTCACTCGAGTAAGTACGTTGCGGGCCATGCCCTCGAGCACCGTCAGCGCCAACGCACTGCCCGTGAGTCTGTGCGCGTCGAGCAAGCCCTGGCCGATTTTATGCAGAGTATAATATGGAGCCCAAGCGCCTCCAATCGCCCCTTGCTTGTCGAGAACCGTCTCGGGAAACGCGCTGACGTACCCGTCGCTCGTCGCCGCGCTCGCCTGCGCCTCGGCGAGGCCGCTGACGAACGCGTCGACCATCTCGCGCGCGTGCCTCGCCGTCGCGGCGTCCGACTGATGCCCCGTGATGGCTTCGGGATAGGACGTCTTAATTTCTCCGCCGCCGCTCCGTTCATCGGCGCCGCCTTTCATCATGCCGCCCGCGCCGTCCGACGCCACGAACGCCAGCGCGCTGAGGTAGTGACCCGCGAAGTGCCCCCTGAGCTCGCAGTCAGGAGCCTCCCAGCACGCGCCGGGGTGCTCGGTGTAGCTCAGACCCGACGCTTTGTCGCAGTAAGGGACGATTTTTTCCTTCTCGCCGCCGGTCCCGTGGGTCGTCTCCGGAGGTAACCGGGCGACGACTCGGAAGTTCGCGAGTAACTTTTTGGGATCCAACACGCGCGTGAGGTACCTCGCGTTTAGACGGTACGCGTCGAGGTGGACCCCCGCGCCGTGCGTGTCGTCCCCGTCGTCGGTGGCGTCGGGCAGGAGCGTCGTGGAGCCCAGCGGAAACGGAATCCGCGTGGGGGTCGCCTTGGATGACCGGGTCGGGGATGTGTCGGGATCGAGGTCCCAGCCGTCGATGACGCCGAGCTCGGCGAGTTTTTGTTTGGTGGGCGACGCGTCGCGCGGGGGACGGCCGGCGAGCGCGACGGGGACGCCGTGGTCGTGCGAGGACTCGTCGTGGTCGTGGTCGTGATGGTGGTGGTTATGATCGTGTCCGTGTCCGTGTCGGTGGCTGACTTGCGCGCGGCCGGCTTGGTCGGCGGCTCGAGTACTCGGTCGGTCCGTGACCCGCGGTATGTCGCGCTCGTCCACGAAATTGGCGGCTCCTCCTTGGTGCGATCCGTCGTACCCGCCCCCCACACTCGGCACGTGATGAAGATCTGTTAACAACGAGGAATCGCCCGTCTGATGCCGGGTGCCTTCCCCGTCATCGCCGCGCCGCTGCCACCACAGGGGCGCGAGGATGAACGACGCGCAGACGAGGAGAACGCACCCGCGGCGGCGCCGGGTCCCGCGCGCGTGAGACCCGTGCGACCGACCCACCATACTCACGGGTCTCCTCCTCGCCTCTCTCCACCAACTCCTACAGTGGGGGAGTTGAGCCTCCTCGGCAAAAAACGAGAGCCGAGAGTCAACTTCAACTTTTTTTCCAGCGATTTTTCAGTCGGATTTTTTCCAGCGATTTGATTGGCTGGGAGATTTTCGATCTGCGGGCCCACAAATTGCAAATTCTGAATTTTGTACGCGCAAACGGTTAGCCTGTACCGGCCACGTACAAAATTAGGATCTCCCCGATATACAGATCGCTATCTGGCTGAACCTCGGAACGATAGCCACTGTACGAAGCGGCTTCACGTCGTCGCGCGTCGTTACATCCACTCAAGTCAACATGGCTTCCGCTTGCGTCTCCATGGCGGCCGTGCGCCCCACCGCGGTGCGTCCCAACCCCGATGTTTTCGCCGAGGCAGAGGCTTCGCGCGGGCGCAATCGTGCCCCCGGATCCGACTCGGAATGAACATTATTCGCCGAGATAAATCCCTACGACGCCCGAGGACCATCGCGCGTCTTCTTTGCGTGCGAAAACACGAGGACTGACCCGTATATCAAATCCCCGTCTTGTCCCTTCGTCCAAACAGGCCCGTAAGGTGTCCCTCCCCAAGTCCCGCAAGGCTGCCGTCGCGCGTCGCGGCTCAGTCCCTGTCCGCGCGGTGGGCATCGAGCAGGAAATTTCCATCGACGAGGCTCCCCTCACCCTCCTCCGCGAGGGCGGCGAGGACGACGCCGACTCCATGCGCGCGCGCTTCGAGAAGATGATCCGCGCCGCGCAGGATGAGATCGTCGCCGCGGTCGAGGAGCTCGACGGCCAGAAGTTCCAGGAGGACGCGTGGACCCGCCCCGGCGGCGGCGGCGGCATCTCCCGCGTGCTCCAGGATGGCAACGTCTTCGAGAAGGCGGGCGTCAACGTCTCCGTGGTGTACGGGCAGATGCCCCCCGAGGCTTACCGCGCCGCCACCGGCGAGGGCGGCGGCGGTAAGGACATGATCCCCTTCTTCGCCGCGGGTATCTCCTCCGTCATGCACCCCAAGAACCCCATGGCGCCCACCGTCCACTTCAACTACCGATACTTTGAGACGGATGCGCCCGAGGGAGCCGAGGGAGCGCCCCGCGCGTGGTGGTTCGGCGGCGGTACCGACCTCACCCCGTCCTACATCTTCAACGACGACGCCGCGCACTTCCACGGCACCCTCAAGGACGTCTGCGACAAGCACGACGAGGAGTTTTACCCCCGCTTCAAGGAATGGGCGGATGACTACTTCATCATCAAGCACCGCATGAACGAGCGCCGCGGCATCGGAGGCGTCTTCTTCGACGACATGAACGATCGCCCCCAGGAGGAGCTCCTCGCGTTCGCCACCGACATGGCCGGCGCCGTCGTCCCCGCCTACGTTCCCCTCGTCGCCAAGCACGTCGACGACGAGTACACGGAGCAGCAGCGGGAGTGGCAGCAGATGCGCCGCGGGAGGTACGTCGAGTTCAACCTCGTGTACGATCGCGGTACCACCTTCGGTCTGCGGACCGGCGGACGCATCGAGTCCATCCTCATGTCCCTGCCCCTCACGGCGAGGTGGCAGTACGACATGCACCCCGAGGAGGGATCCAGGGAGGCTGACGCGCTCGACGCTTTCAGGAACCCCAGGACTTGGGTGGCTTAATTTGTCAATCATGATGTCAACGATTGAGGAGGACGGCTGTGTTGAGGTGAGGTCAGGAGGCCCTGGACACAGAGGTGCGATGTGTCCGGGGCGTGGAGCGATGTGAGGTGAGGAGGATACGTGTGTGTGTAAAACGCGTGAGTAATTTTTCGCGGCGTCTTTCGAAGGACCCCGCGGATAGTTTTGTATTTCGAGACGATCAGTGTCAGAAAAAAACAAATCTGTGAAATACGCGCGAATTTCTTGCAAAGTTGTATGAAACTGTCCCTATATGTCCCGTACAGTTTACTATTAGAAATAATTCGTATGCTTTGTGGTTACGAAATGCCTACCTTTGAAAATCCCCCGTGTTGAAATACTTCCCGTTATTTGTCGGATCCGACCGAGTTTGTGTGTCGAAAGATCTCGTTCGCCTCGCCAGTGAAGTTCCGCCCCGCCCGCGCGTTGGAAGGAGGCGCCGAGCCAAAATGAGCGCCGGACTCCTGATACAGCCCGATGACGAGCTCAAGTTTCGACGTGCGTCCCAACGCCCCCGCGCCGGTCGAACCCGCGCCCCACGCCGCGACCTTTCGGTCAAAAAAAACACTCGATGCTGACGCCCTTCCCCCTCCCCGCCCATTCCCCCCTCAGTCGAGCTCAAGAAGCAGATCCCCGCGACGATCCGTCTGACCAACAACGGCTCCGAGGAGATCGCGTTCAAGGTGAAGACCACGGCGCCGAAGAAGTACTGCGTGAAGCCCAACACCGGGTTCGTCGGTAAGGGGCAGACGGTGAACGTGCACGTGATCATGCAGGCGCAGAGGGAGTGGCCGCAGGACATGATGAAGTGCAAGGACAAGTTCCTGGTCCAGTCGTGCCCGAGCGGCGGCATCACGGAGTTCACCGAGCTCTTCGTGAAGGGTAAGGAGGACATCAAGGAGCAGAAGCTGAAGGTGAGCTACTCGCAGCCGGCGCCGCCGCCGTCGCCGGTGCCCGAAGGGGAGGAGGGACAGTCGGAGGATGCCGCCAAGCCAAAGTCAATGTTCACCGCGGCGGAGACGGCGCCGGTGTCCAACGACGTGGGATCCCTGCAGCGGGAGCTCGAGCGGTCCCGTACCAAGAACGTCGAGCTCTCCAAGGACCTCGACATGGCGCTGCAGGGTGGCAAGCAGCAACGGGTCACCGGGTTCTCACTCTTCCATCTCCTGCTCGTCGCAATCATCGCCTTCCTCGTCGGTCACTACAGCTAAGAGTTAACGGGGGAGAGCGTCGGAGGGGAAGGGTGCCCACCTGTTGTGTGTTCTTGATTTTGAGCTGTGTAAAGGAATAATAGAGAAAAGCAAACATCGGAGACGCGCGTGATGTACTGGTATAATGCGTATGTGTATGCTCGATAATACATCCACCCGTTGTGGGGGCCTAAGAGACTTTTTTACTTCGAGTCGTTTCGGCGCCGAGCCCGAGCCGCGCGCTCCCGTGTCCACGTCGCCAGAGGGCTCGCACTCCGGTGCGAAACGCCCGTCCGTTGGCCAACCGCCGGAGGGATGCGATACAATTCACGCGGCTCGTACGTCTCGCCCAACGTTAAACCAACTCTTCATCACCAAAATTATTATTAGTCCGCGTATTAGATCACAAGTCTGAAAACTGCGCGGCGACGAATCCCGAGGACGTCTCGTCCCTAACCTCGGCGAGGTTGCTCAGAATCTCAGAGTTGAGCAACGCCTCCAGTACCTCGTTACCGTTGATGAACTTGTCCTCGTCGCTCGAACCGAGCGCGCGCGTCTCGTTCGCCATACGGGCGACAAAGTGCACGAACGAGTTGAAGTTGTCGTCTTCAAAGAGCTCCTTGGAAAGCCTGAGAAACGTGAACGACGCCATCGGTGGAAGGAGCGCACCCTGGCGCCACAGCTCCCGGTCGCTACCCTCGCCGCGACAGTTGGTGATGATCTTGTCGTACGCGTCCTGGTCGAAGCGGCACAACGCGTTTTCCCCGGCAACCTTCACGCCGTATCTCGCCGCGGCGGCGCGAATCTGCCGAAGCAAACCCTCGGGGCCGCAGCGGCTGAAAAACGGGTGCTCGATGTCCCGCATCTCCGTGCACGTGAAGTTCAGCCGCGCGCCGTGCCTGCCGCAAATCTTGACGATCGGTTCGTACCCGTCGCGGTCCGGCACGTTGTCACCGCTGCGGGTGTTGAAGTACCCGGCGGTGAGCTCGGCGGCGTGCGAGCGCGAGTTGTACCACCAGTGCACCCCCGCGCACTTGATGGCGATGGTGGGGCACTCGACGCACTCATCCTCAAACACCGACCTCGCGCATCGTAACATGCGGTCGCCGTGTTCCACGAGCTCGCCCGAGTACCAGGAGAGGAAGAACTGGCCGTACTCGCTGTCCCAGCTCCCGTGCTGCGCCCGGAAAAAACCAGTCTCGTGCGGTAGGTTATTGTAACCGCCCGCGTCGTGCGGCCCCGCGCCGCCCCACTCGATGTGGCCAGCCTCGGACCCGGCACGCGCCAGGTTACCCAACGCGCGTTGGTCGTAGCACTGGAACTCGCCAATCCCTGGGAACTGCCACTGCGACGAGTTCGGTGAAATTTTATTCTCCGGGTACGCCGGATATCGAAGCTCCCCGCACGGCCCGCATCCCACCGAGATCTCCTCGACGACGTCCATCAACCCCCTGGCCTCGATCTCATCCCTGAAGGATTGCATGAAGTCGCGGTAGGACTCCAGCGGGGTTCGGCCGTCCAGGGTTTTGGCGTTATCCGCCCAGAGCGATATGCATTCCGGGTTGCGGTACCCGTATTGGTCCGTGAAGAAGAGATCCGGATCCTTATCCGCGGCTTCCAGGACCCACTTGGGCAAGGTGACTCGGAAGTAATCCCCGACGTTGGCGCCGCACGCGTGGAACGACATCACCGCGTTGAGCTTTAAGTCAGCCTTCTTGACCATGCGAAGCAGCTCGACGTACGCTTTCCAGTCGTACGTCTCGGGCCCTTCGCGCTCGACGATGCCCCACCACACGTCAATCATGACACCCTCCACGCCAATCTTCTTCAAGGTCTGGAGGGACACGTCGAGCGCCTGCACGTGCTGCAACTGCCCGTCGCGGGAGATGACGTCCAGCGGGAGCATCACAAACACCGGCGTCGCCGTTTTCGCGTAGGCGAAATCGTGAACGATGGGAAACCCCAGGCCTTGGTCCAAAGACTCGCTGCTGTAGAGCACGTCGTCGAGCTTCAGCTTCTCGCCCGCGGCGACCAAAGCCTCCTCGGTCTCCGCCTCACCCTCGGGCGCGGCGATCGCGCCGGTGGACAGCGCGGAGAGGTGCCCGTTCCGCGCCATCTTCTGCGCCAGCGCGGGGGAGAGGTAATCCAGCGGCATGAGCAAGTCGGTCCCCTTCTTCGGGGGCGAGCGCTTGGGTCCTTTGGGTAGGTCCGAGGCGTCCATGCCGGACGCTTCGAGCTCGGCGACGAGGCCGGCTTCGAGCTCACGTTCCGCGTCCATCGCTTCCCTCAGCTCGGCGTCCGGGTCCAACGCCGCCGTCGCGGACGCGACGTCGGCGTCCGAGTCCGAGTCGGAATCCTCCTCGTCGAAGATGTCCTCGCCTTGTCTGTGCCGTTTGGACGATCGTCTCTTGCGTAAACCCTTTTTACCGATGGGCGGCTTGGACGTAGACGACGCCTTCTTGCGTGCGTGCGTGGCGGAGGTGGCGCCAACCTCGAGCTGCCAGCTGTCGTACTCGTCGTCGTCGAAGTCGTCCTCGTCGGGCATCCCGGCGAACGAGTCGAAAGATTCCTCGCCAAAGCAGCTTCCTTCGTCGTCGTCGTCGTCGAAGGAGTCGTCGATGTCGTAGTCGTCGTCGTTGAGATCCACGGTCTGGCCCCTCGCCGCGCCCCTGCGATTGCGCACGGCGTCGCTCACCGGTCCAGTCTCCGTGCCCTCCACGACCTCGTCGGAGGAATTCGCCGCCGCCGCCTTGCCGGTCTTTGCATCCTTGCCGGTCTTTGCATCCTTGCCCGTCTTTGCATCCTTGCCGGCGCCTTCATCCTTGTCGGCGCCTTCATCCTCGTCGACGTCCATGTCGGTGTCGACATCCTTGGACGTCGCCGCGCGCGCGATCACCCCGTCCCTGTATCCTCGCGCTCGATCGCATTCGCGCGACGCGATTCCGCTCCCGCGGAACCAAACTCCAGGCTGGCACGCGCGGTCCGCGCCGGCGTACGACGCGCGCGCGCCGAGGATCCCGCGCCGGGTTCCGCGATGTGCGCACTGCGACGCCGCCGGGGATGCGTCGAGATGCGCGCGCGGGGCGAACCCGGCGGATGCGACGTCGCGCGCGGTCAGACGCCCCGCGTGTGCTCGCGGGCGCGTCGCGCGGGCCGCCGGCGCAGGCACCGGTTGCCGCGCGGGGCGCGGCGCGGGTGCCGCGGAGCGCACGGCGCGCGCGCTTCGGTTTATCCGCCCGTGACTCCTGCGGGTGGGTAAATGACACGTGGAGAAGGTCAGGTGGTGGTCGTTTATACGTGAAGGAGGCGTGGGATGGCGTGGGGCGCGCGCGGGCGGCCGCCGGACGGGCGTCTCATCTCGCCCCGGCGGTCTCGTCCTCGTCAGCGTTCAAGCGTCGGGGCAATCTGCGCGGGGGTGACGAGGACGAGAAATTCGAGCCGCGACGCGAGTCGTGGGGGGCGATGACGCGACGCCGCCGCGCGCGATCTTTCGTTCACGCGTCGCGGGACCGATCGGGCGTGATGAAGCGGGTCGGGGCGCCCGGACGACGCGCACACCGCCCCGCTTCGCGGAGGGCGGGAGAAACAAAATGAATGGGAGCTGACCCGCACCTCTGTCCCCGCGGGTAACTTCCCACGCCCCGTCTGGGGCCCGCGCAGGGCTGACACCGACCGCTGGTGGTGGTCAGGCCCGCGTCCACTTGCATGAGGGGGCGCTGCATGACGGCCACGCGCCGCTCCCGCTCCTATGAAGTCTCGCCGCGCGGTAGACGCGCCGGTTTCCGGTCGCCGCGGTTAACACAAACGCAGCCGGTTTCCCCCGAGGAGCGATTATTTTCGCCCGACGGTCCCGAAAACCGGGCGCCCTTGGTCACTCGGCGCGTCTCCGGAGACCACACCGGCTCGCTCTCGCCGGAGGAACCTACGCACGTGACGTCTACGCCGCGCGCGTCTCTTTATGGCGCTCGGGTTCCCCCGCGAACGCCGCCATCTTCCCTACCCCTGTCCGCCTTTTTCCTCGTTTCACTTTTTGATCGAACCTGATTCTCTTTCGCGCGACGCATCATCGCGAGAGTAATAAACCGTGCTTCGTGATTGCGCTCGGCTCGAATCGGGGGTGGCGACGGGTGTGAGTGGGAATGATTCGATCGAGACTCTGGATTCGAAAACGAAAAAAAAGTCAAGACTCGTGGGGTGCTGTGATTGGCTGAAAGTTCTTTGAAAACCCCCATTGGCCAATCATACGTCGGTAAACTCCGAAATCGAAAGGCGGGAAAATTACATCCGAAAATCCTGTTTCGACATCACGTCGCAACCCTGCTTTTCGTGCAGCTCCAAATCGGGCCTTCGCCTCGCATTTGCGCGGCAGTCCTCTGGCCGATGCACTGAAAAGGCGGGTCGTGACGTGTCTGGGAGCTCAACCACCGCGAAACTTCCCTAAGATTCCGTACGACCGCGGATCACGGGATTGCAATTAAAAATTGTACAACGCGGAATAGTCACGACCGCGTTTGCGTTTGGAAACGGGATATGGGCAATCGGTATTAGCGGCCAACGCGAATAGGGAAAAACGTGCGCAGGGTAATTGCCCCGTGCGAGAGTAGCGTTATTCGGCTGTTCCTCTTCGGCGCACGTAAAAGAGTTTGTTGGTTCTCCGATGGGTGCTGGTGATTGCCGTCGCGTGTGTCGACATCGACCGGGGCTTTTTTGTACGTTTCACGGTTCACGAGTACGCATCGAGACCCAAACGAACGCGTCGTACGTCGCGATTCGCCCCGAGGACGTCGAACGACCGCGGGAGGAGGCGCGGAAGGCACCGTCGTTTCGGCCCGCTTTCGTGGAAAAAGATCTCACTGCTCAACACAGTCAGCATCTCGCTTTTTCCGGTAAAAGCGCCCCGCCCCCCGGATCGAGGGTCACAACGCGCGCAGCGCCGGTCGGGGTGTCGAGGTTAGTGCGTATCGACCCCGGGTTTGGATGGCGCGACTCTCGAGGCGGACCAGGCGGGTCCTGGGCCTGGCCGCGGGCGCCGCCGCGGTCGGTTGGGCGGTCAGGGAGTACGCATTGTACCGAAGCGACGGCTTGGGAGAGGCGCGGGCGGGAACGTCGCGACGCGGACGCAGACGACGGGAGTCTCAGAGTTCCGACGTCAACGCACGCGTCGGCGACGAACAGAACCGCCCGAGGCTGCTGAGGCTGGAGCGCGAAACGGACGACGCCGACGACGCGGGAGACGATCTGGATCTCGGGTCCAGCATCCGAGGTCACCGTCACGGGGGCGGGGACTCTCACGTCTCCACGTCGTCCTGCGCGGGGTCCCGCCGCGATTCCTTCGACCACGGCAGCGACGACCTCGGATGCGACGACGGCACCAACACCAGCACCATGTCCGGACCGTCCCTCAACGACCAGAGCCAGCACGGCAACACGAGCGGCACGGACAGCGCGACGCCAAACTTTTTCGCATCCACCAAATTCTTCGCGTGCCTCGAGCTGGAGGAGTCCCAAGAGCTCTTCGCCGCGTCCGAGGAGTTCGACGTCCCGCCGAACACGGTGGTGTTCAGGCAGGGTGACGATTCGTCTTCCGGGATATACATCGTCGTGCAGGGCACACTCGGGGTCTACCTCCAGGAGAACCAGACCGACGACGACGACGAAGACGAATTAATAATCGAGGACGAGGACGCGGGTTCGGAAGAAACGCGAAAGAAAAAGAAGAAGCACAAGAAAGGAACCTCCGTGCGAAAGGGCAAAGCCCCGCTCGGACCCCCGTTTTTGACCAACATACTGCGCGAAGGCGAGTCCGTGGGCGACATCGACGTACTGGACAACGCGCCGAGGGGAGTGAGCTGCATCACGCGGGAAGACGGCGCCCGATTAGTTCGCGTGACACAGGCGACGCTGATGGAGTTCATCCGCGCGCATCCCCACACGTTGGAGACGTACGTGACGCAGGCGGTGGCGCGGCTGTGGAGGGTGGCGCACTTCGTGTTGGTGGATTTTCTGGGCCTGCCACGGGGGCCGCCGGGTGGGGACGCGGTGTGCCTGTCGGAGGCGCCCGCGACTCATCGGCACTCGAGGACGCCGCGGCACTCACGGAACGGCTCGAACGGCGACCCTAACCCTAACCCTAACCCTAACAGCCGCGCGCCGCCCGCGAGCTTACTCCTGCGGTACCTACCGGACATCACGGCGTGTTGCCCGAGGGTGGAAGTGTCGGACGACGGCGCGATTCACCGCGAGGGCGACGCGGCGGATGACTTTTTGTTGGTGCTGAAAGGGACGTGCAGGGCGGATGCGGTGCCTTGGCCGAAGGGGAACGGCGCGCGGGGTCCTCCCGCGCGCGCGCCGGTTCTCATCGGCGCCAGCGCGTTCCTGACCAGATCCGCGCGGCAGGAGACCTTGCGGGTCTCGCTGGACGACGACGACGACGACGAAGGGAGCGAGATTCGCGCCCCGGGTGACAACAC
>Ga0209666_1000259_pt1 | contig 41522 bp, 42 predicted proteins | sample SaaInlV_125m_DNA_FD_184679 | JGI IMG/M metagenome (GOLD analysis project Ga0209666, IMG submission 184679) | Marine microbial communities from expanding oxygen minimum zones in the Saanich Inlet - Saanich Inlet SI037_S3LV_10m_DNA (SPAdes)... | ecosystem: Environmental > Aquatic > Marine >...
TGTGCAGTAGTGTCAACTGTATAATATTTATAATAATTGATTGCCATTATTAATTAATAATGATATAAAGTTTTTCACAGTCATATTAGTTAAAATGGTTGATGATAAATATTTTGAATTAATTGATTCTTTTGAAAAAGCTTATATATTTGGTCTTGTATTATTTAATTTTAAAGATAGGTATGATGGTAAATTTTTGAAATGTATTTTTAAAATATCAGATATTAAAACAGCAAATAGGTATTTAACATATAATTATTATAATAAATACGAGCCATATGATAAGTTAAATTATCCATATTTCAAAAATATTGATATTATCATTGATGAATTAAAACTATTGGGCGATGTATATGTCTCAGAATATAATAATATTGAACTTTGTATATCCTCGACTAATTTAATAAGTGATATACAAAAACACATAAAATGTGATAATTTTGATTTATTGATAGATCAAGATTTATCTAATATTATTGATAATTTAAATGATTTTAACTTAAAAAATCAATTTATTAAAGCGTATTTAGAACAATTTGCTAATATTATTGGAACATCTTTGCGTATTACTATATATAACTATAACAATTACCAATTATTATCTGACCTATATAAGATTCCTTTTACGATAATTAAAGAAGCTATCGGATATACAATTGTATATAAAGATTCTGATATGCTTGACTTTCTTGGTATTGTTTATAATTGTAAATATCTATATCTAAATTATGATATCTATAATTTCAATGATAATGATAAGTTGCCTACAATTAAAGTATATATAGCAAATGAAAAGGCGATTATGCCAGTGAAAGCTTCGTATAGTGATGTTGGATATGATTTGACCATCATAAAAGAGCATAAGGTATTAAATAGTTATACAACATTATATGATACTGGTATTAAATTAAATATACCTAATGGATATTATGTTGAAATTGCACCAAGAAGTTCTATTAGTAAATCGGGATATATGTTAGCAAATAGTATTGGAATCATTGACCAAAGTTATCGTGGAAATTTATTAGTCGCATTAATAAAAATAAATAAAGACTCGCCTGATTTAGAATTACCTTGGAAATGTTGCCAATTAATTGTTAAAAAACAAATATATGCAAATATGGATTTATCAATTGATAATCCAAATATTACAAATAGGGGTGAAGGTGGATTTGGTAGTACAGGTTAAAATAGTTTGGAATAAAAAGCTATCCTGTTATATCTGTTCGTTGTTTTTTTTAAAAATAATACAATGATATAAAATATTAGAAAGTTAATAATAATCACTGGTAAAATAACTGGAAATAATTTATTCATAGAATTTACATTAAAATAATCTAAATAATTAAACCATATTTCACGTGTATAATAATTATGTTTAAATAATATATATAAATAATTCTTACATTCATCAATCATATAACTATTAAAATTTGCAATATTCATGTGAATGAATTTGTATTATATAGTGAATATGTCAATTTTTATTCAACTTATTTGCTATTTTATTATTAACATCATCATAAGTTTCTAATGAATAATTAATAAAAAATGGATTTTTAGAATAAGAATCGCTACATATGTAGACATGATTAAACAATTGTTTAATTTTATCTTTAATAACCACATCATTTATTCCAACATTCCAAAGATATATATTATGCTTTCTAATGGGACATACGACATGAATATTATCTAATAAATGTTCTTTGATATCGCCTTCGTTTTCTAATAAATTATCACTGAATATTGTCTCTGCGTCAATATTATATTTAGTTACATTATTTAATATTTTTTTTTGTTCCTTATTTAAAAATTTAAATCTTAAAAGATTATCTTTTGATAATGTTAATATCAATATATTTGAAATATGTGTTTTATATTTTGATACTATATATATATTTGATTTATATATAATGTCTATTATTTCAGTATTATATATGATATACCCATTACGCGATATTATATAATTTAGCATCTTATTTACAAGTGTGTTTTTATCATCGGTGACAATATAATATTCAATATCCTTATTAATATCGTTTATAAATAATGTAATCGCAAACATAGCTGATATATTATCATATATATACTCAAAATCATCTATGTTGTTTTTGAGTATATTATAATCATGTGACGATAATATAGAACGACAAAACTTGACAAAATTTTGACTATTAAGTATTTTTTTTGATATCAACTTAGCTTTATTAATGATATTTAATATAATTTTATGTGTTATCTCGTTATATTTTAGTAAGTATTTCTTATAATTTATTGAAAACTTATTTAATAAATTAATATAAAAATTGTGATTCTTGTTAAAAATTCTATAATTATTTTTTTTATCATTAAATGAATTGTGTTTTTCAATTATAGTTACATTATAGCCATTATCTAAACATTTTATTGCAGCATATAATCCTATAAAATTGCACCCGGCTATAATTAAGTTATTATTCATATTTATTAATTAGTTTATCTAATATGTTTTTATATGCGTATTATATTTTCCAATTATTAAATATATATGTAGTAAGAATATTTAATGATATGGGAAACACATCATCGAGGCAAAATACCTATCAACAATATCATAGAAATTTAAATAAAGTGAATAGAGAAAGTGATAATACAATTAACGAACAAGTCACAACAACAAGCAGTGATACAAATATAGATCTTAAAAGTATAGATATGAAAAAGCTTAACTACTATGAAGTTTTAAATGTTAGTAAGGATTTTACATGGGAAGAACTCAAAGAGTCGTATAGAAAATTAGCAATTAATACTCACCCTGATAAGCCAAATGGAAACAAAGAGCTTTTCAATATTATTACATATTCCTTCAAAAAGCTTGCTACCGAATATAAAGATCGTTATAGCAATTTTGACCATAATGAACTTAAAAAACAATCAGGTGACTTTTTTAATAAAATTACTAATGAAACAATGCCACATCCAAGCGAATCATTACAAAATCCAGATGAAATGTTTTCAACAAAATTCAATCGCAATTTCGATAAATGTAAAGTATATGATGATGATATAGATTTTGGTTACGGACAAAAAATGTACGAATCTTCAAAAATAAGAGAAGAAATAGATATTAAAAAAATCATTAAAAAAGACAAAATAGATAACGAAAGTTTTAATAAATTGTTTAATAAAAATGTTCCGGTTAATAAACAATTGGTAAAATTCAAGGAACCAGAACCTTTATTGCTAGCAAAATCTCTGAGCTTTACAGAGTTAGGTAGTAAAAAATCTGATGATTATACAAGTAGCATGGAAAAAACTAATAATTTATCATATACAGATTATATGAGAGCTCACGATGGAACACGATTAGTTGATCCTTCTTTAATGAAAAGTAATAAACAATTTAAAACAATTGAAGAATATAAAGCATATAGTGATAATAAAGCTGAAAAAAAAATGAGTGAAAAAGAATTGAGACAACAAGAATTGAGGAAATTAAAGTCAGAAAAAGAAGAAAGAAAACGCGTTGATAGATTAAAAGTTTATGATGAACGCGTTGAAAAATCATTTAATAAAGCTAATAAATTATTTTTGAAATAATTTTGTGTTTATTATCATGAGTATCTTCCCAACCTTGTTTAAATAATTCTCGTGATTTATCTTTATCAATATACAAATAACTATCGGGTTTAAACTTTCTATCCCACATCTGTCTATGTATTATTATTTTATTACTATCTTCTTTCTCTTTACTATAATCATATTTTATATCACCGTCTACATAATGAGAACCTTTATATTTTTTAGAAAATGTTCTACCTGATAAATATGGTAAATAAGAACTACATAAACAAAAATCTATCATATCATTTATATCTGTAAAATCATTTTTCTCCTCCGATTTCATTTTAAATAAAGCTCCTTCTAATTTTGTAGATATTATTGATATTTTATCTAAGTTTTTTGGTTCCTTATTTTTATAACGCTCTTTGAGATTTGTTTCAACATTTTTTTGAAATATTCTCATATCGCTTTGTATTTTTAATTGTGTAATATTATTTCCAATAGTATAACTCCATATTTTATCATGGTTTGATAAATCTTTTTCCTGTGTATATAATAAAGAACACCATGCTCCACCAGATATTCCAGTAATTTTATAATCACCTATTTCTATATTCTTTTTAATATATCCAATCACTCCCATACTATAAGGTAAAAATAAACCAGTACCGTATATATTTATACTTGTAAAAGCATTAGCAATATTAGCAAATGATATTAATAGCAATATATATTTCATTCTTAATTTAATATATATACTTTTTTATTTTTATACTTTTTTTGTCCATTTTGATTTTTCTTCTGTTAAATCCCGTGTTCTCATATAATTGAAGAATTTAATTATATTATCTTCATTTCCTTGTGAAAAAAACTCAGATAATTCGGATTTTGATTTATCTTTGTTTTGTATTGATGCAAGTATTATATTATTCATATGTTTTTTATACCTATCAGATATAAATGGGGGTTGTTCTTTTAACCATACATCTCTCATTTTTATGTAAGAGTCTCTGGTTAAAGGGATAGTTTCTTTATTATTATTATCATATGATACAACAATGTCATTATCACCTATTGACACTGATACTATTGTATTATTAGTATTTTCCATTTTTAATATATAAATATATTTAATTTTTTTATATCTATTTATAATAGTATAATATCTAAAATGGAGAGGGGCATTGAGATGGTTTTGCATTCGGTTATAATTGGGTTAATACTATATATGCTAATGATTTTTGCATTAAAACAAAAAGAAGAAGTTGCTGAAAATAGAAGTATTCTAATTGCATCTTTTATATTGATATATATGATAGTATTTGGTCATGGATTACCAAATAAAATAAATAGAAATTTATAATTCACTATATATAATCATATATGCTGCGTTATTATTAGTTTTAAAATTAGTTATTTCTTTAATATCCAAATCATTATATAGTAAATAATTTTCTGTATTATTATTACATATTGCCATGTAATGCCCGCTATTTAAATTACCAATATGCATTGCGATTGAAGATAAATTATATGTTTTTTTGGAATTAGGTGAACTTAATATTGTGCCTTCATTAAATTGTAATACATCGTTAATATTTATTGCTTCTGTGTTTTTTCTAAATATATCTGAGAATCTGTTAATAACTATAAATATTACTTTCGGTAAACTCCATAATTTCGTTTGCTTAATATATTTTGTTTTTTCTTTGCATTTACCACATACCCAATCGTCGCAATTAACTTCTTCATTGTATATTTGTTTAATCATATCAACTACTGATAAATTCTTATCAGTTATATTAAGATTCAAAGTGATAAATGATTCAAAATTATATAAAGTATTATTACATTTCGTACATTTTATTATATTTAGATAGAACCCTTGTATTAATGATTGCCATTTAGATAATTTATTGTTATTTAATTTAACATTGTAATAATCAAACTTTTCTTTTAATCTATTGCTATTCAATAATATTCTATTAAAATCAGAATCATTATTTATAACTACACCATTTGTTAATTTATCACTTGTATTCGTGTCTTTATTAATTATTTTATAATATTCGGGGTTTTCATTAACTTCATTTGTAATTGCATCTGATAAATATATCCACAATTCATATATATCAAGTTGCTCGCCATATCTAAATGTCCCGTCAAATGTGTTAAAGACCTTTTTAACAAATTTTCTCGGTATTAATGACTTATCTTTTTCATGCATTAATACTAATATTTCTTTTAAATTACTTGTAAAGGTATCTTCTTTCATATCATAACTTAATATAGTTTCACGTAAATGATTATTGCGACATATAATTTGTACTAAGCTATTTATAGCACATGTAGCACCTATGTTTTCCAAACCTTGCATTAGTTTATAATTATATATTGTAAAGTATTTATATAATTAAAATGATATAATTATATAGATATCATGTCAAAGAGGACTTCTAAGAGGACTTCTAAGAGGACTTCTAAGAGGACTTCTAAGAGGACTTCTAAAAATATCGCAAAAGATTATGAAGAATTCATGCCAGCGAGCAATAAAATAACATCTAAAATAATAGCTCCGTCTGATAAAGGAAATATTGGTAATATTAAAAACAGGCTTATAATTGCCATGATTGTTGGAGGTATTTTTGGATTAATAATAAATATAAGTGCATTAAAGTGGTTACATAAATTAGAAGAAATGAATTGTGCATGTAGTGAACACTGGATGCGCAGCTACATTAAGTACTATATTTATGTTATAATACCTATTTTTAGCATTGGATTACTAATAAATGCTTATTTATATATTTCTGATTATAGCATAATCGATTTAAATAACAATGATGTCTTTATATTCTATAAATCTTTTACAAATATCTTATCATTATTCGGACTTGCTAATATAATTATAGTTATAATATTTATTAACAGATTAAAAGAAATTAATTGTGAATGCAGTGAGGATATTAAACGAGAAATATATTGGATATATAATATCATATTAGCAAGCATTATCGGGGGTGCCTTACTATTTGCTCTGATAGGTGCATTAGTATTTTATATATCATTTAAAAGATGAATTAATCAACTTCATCAATAGTCGGCTGGGTCGTTCCTTCTGGCATTCCTTCTGGCATTCCTTCTGGCATTCCTTCTGGCATTCCTTCTGGCATTCCTCCCGGTGGGCCCTGGCTACTATATAGTTTTTGCATTAGTGGATTTACAATTTCTTCTAGTTCTTTTTGCTTATTTTTATAGATATCTACATCATCACTTTCAGTATCTTCAAGCCATTTTAGACCTTCTTCAATAATTGGGTCGAGTTCTTCTTTAACTTCATCAAGGGTCGGTGGTGAATTTTCATTTTTAGTCATAGAGTTTTTAAGATTATATAGATAGTTTTCAAGACCATTCTTCGCCTCAATGAGCTCTTTCTGTTTATTATCTTCTTCTTTAAATTCTTCGGCCTTTTTAATCATTTCTTCAATTTGCTCTTTTGACAAACGACCTTTATCGTTTGTAATAGTGATATTATTTGTCTTCTTGGTTGACTTTTCTTCTGCTGTAATATTCATAATACCGTTCGCATCAACATCAAAAGATACTTCAATTTGTGCTTGTCCGCGGGGCATTGGAGGGATTCCATCAAGATGAAAACTACCTAGAAGATTATTATCCTTTGTAAATCCACGCTCACCTTCATAAATCTTAATATCAACCCCTGGTTGATTATCGGCATATGTAGAAAATACTTGCGATTTTTTTGTCGGAATAGTTGTATTTCTTTCAATAATTTTTGTCATTACACCGCCCGCCGTTTCAATACCCAACGAAAGTGGTGCCACATCTAGGAGAAGTAATTCATTCGTTTTACTATTACCCTGACCGGTTAGAATTGATGCTTGAACTGCTGCACCATATGCGATAGCTTCATCTGGATTTAGTGATTTATTAAGTTGTTTATCATTGAAATAAGCAGATAGGAGTTCTTGCACTTTTGGAATACGAGTTGTTCCACCAACCAATACAATTTCATCAATATCACTTTTACCCATCTTCGCATCTTTGAGCAATTGTTCTAGTGGCTTCAAAGTTCTTTGAAATACTTTATCAGCAAGCGACTCAAATTTAGCTCTCGATAGATTAGCATTATAATCTACGCCATCCATTAGAGAATCGACCTCGATACTTGTTGTAGATGCTGCTGAGAGATTTTTCTTAGCTTTTTCTGCAGCAATATTAAGCCGTTTTAGCGCACGAGCATTTTCACGAACATTCATTTTATGTTTCTTTTTAATATCATCACACAGATAATCAACAATTAGATTATCAATATCCGAACCACCAAGATGTGTATCTCCACCTGTTGCCTTTACTTCGAAAATACCACCATCAAGCGTTAGAATAGATACATCATGTGTACCACCCCCACAATCAAATACTAAAATATTTTTTTCTTTTTTATCTTCTGTTTTATCAAGTCCATATGCAATAGCTGCTGCCGTAGGTTCATTAATAATTCTAAGAACTTCAAGTCCGGCAATAGCACCCGCATCTTTTGTAGCTTGGCGTTGCGAATCATTAAAATAAGCAGGTACAGTAATTACTACTTTTTTCAAGGGATGACCCAAATAAGATTCGGTAGTTTCTTTTAGGCGCTGAATTACCATAGCAGAAATTTCTTCTGGGTGAAATGTTTTATCTTCATTCTTATATTTTACATTAATTAGTGGTTTATTGTTCTTATCTCCGGATACTGAAAATGACCATAGTTTAACATCCTCTTTGACAACATCATCTGTAAATTTGCGACCAATCAAACGTTTTGTATCATAAATAGTGTTCTTAGGATTCATAGTTGATTGATTCTTGGCAGCATCACCTACAAGTTTCTCTGTATCGCCAAATGAAACATATGATGGTACAATGCGAGACCCAGTTTGAGTATCTGGAATAATTTCTACACGGTCATTAATCCAAATTGCAGCACAACTTGTAGTAGTTCCAATATCAAATCCCGCTGCTACTTCATCTTCCTTTCCCATAATTCTTGATTTTTTATACTTATTTATTATAAAATATCTTTATATATTTTTCATAATTAATAAGACTATATAAAGGTTACGTGCTCAGAATAATCATATAATGGTTTTTAATGATTTTTACAATGCTGAAAACCCTGATATACTCCCCTGTGAAAACCCTGATATAGAAACTACATGCGAATTTATTGCAGTTGAAAATATTATGAAAGAGTATTATATTAAAATTCTTAAATTGCAACTAAAAAAAGGGAAATGCGAAAATGTGGAACTATCTTCATTATATAACAAGCTAATGGCTCTTGAAAAAGAGAGTACATAATTTTATTTTTCTACAACTTTTATAAACTTTTTATAATTTATACTTTTTTATTAATTATGTACTCTCTTTTTATGTATTCATTGCAATCAAATAAATATATACCTTAAATATAAAGGAAAATATAATGGATGCGAATCTTGATAATACATTTGTATATGATAAACATATCATTCACTTAGATTCAATTAACGGTATTGAAAACGGTGGTACCTTTTTCAGCTGCTATTTTAAATTTGATGAATCTATTAAAAATGCGGTCGCTTTACAATTAATTAATGTTAAAATCATAACACCGATAGCCGCACCATTCCAACAATACGATAACTCCTTTTTTGTTATATTAAATAATATAGAGAGAGCAACATCATATATTAGAATTGGCAACACTATAAATGCTGTTAAATACTTAGAGAAAGTTGAATATATAGGTGACGCGAATGGTGTAGATCTAAAAAAATCTGAATCTAACAACGGCACAAGTACTGGTAGCTTCTCTGATTCTGGAACTCACATGTTTAATCCGCCAATACCTGATTTAACCAGATTTGATTTATCGCTTAAAGATACTACTTTCACTAATTTAGATAAAAATAGCATACATTCAGTTAAATTAACATTTTGCATTTACACAATTAAAAAGACATTTGGTTAAAATTATATAAGAACCATATGTGTTTTTTAATAAAAAATGAAATTAAACATTATTAACAATTATAAAGCATTATATTATAACCTATTATCCAATTTTTATTTAATATTAAACAGTGTTTTGCCATTTTATGATGACGTAATAATTAGTATGCATAATGAAGCAACAAAATCATTATTTGGTGATATTAACACAATTAAACAACTTAGAATGATGGAACTCTTAAATAAATTAGAAAATAATGATAAAATTATATTGAATAAAAATAATAATACAATTTTGGTAGAATATAATTGCTGCAACAATTTAAATAATGATGCTGATTGCACTGACACCAGTGATGCTACTGAGAACTCTGATAATGATATAGACTTAAATATTAAAAACATTATTGAAACTTCTAAAAAACATAATTAACTCAAATACTTGATAGTTAACTTTTGTTTCCACGCGCGCTTTATTTCGTCTTCGTTATTTATCCTACCATAACATTCACTTTTTAATCTTTTGCTGACATCATTTTTAATAATATTTTTTATATAATTTTCATATTGATTTATATAATATAGGTTTTCTTTTGCTTCATCTAAATTATTAAGATATATCTTGTTTTTAACATAATCTAAATACAAAAAATATAGATTTGTATCAACACTACCAGTCGTAAATCCATCCTTTATATTTATGGAAAAACATTCATTTTCATTTAATATAATTTTTATTATATTAAAATGCTCTCCTGTTGTTTTTTCTGTTATTTTTATATCATATGAAGCATATAAATTATATACATCAATTCCGTTATGCTCAATTTTTATATCATATGTATTTTTAGATAATGTATCTTTTAACAAATTTATAATTTCATTCTTTGTCTTTTTATAATCATTAGACAATATTGTTGCATATCGCGAAGACTCACTTAAACGATAACAACAATCCTTCTTTTTATATAATCTCAACGGGTATCCATCGATTAATGGATATTTTTTGCTTTTAATATAATTTAATAATTTTTCAATAACCTTACTATATTGTTTTTTTACACATAAGCATTTTCTTATTTTGATATTGCTAGTTTTAGTTGGATAAAAATTTACCAATAAATTTAAACGTTTAAATATCTTTTCCCACCGCCACCCCGATTGTTCTGGGCGCGATAATTCAAAATATAAGTTCATTTTCATATATTCAATTGGGATGGTCTTATATTTTTCCGTATAGTATTTTAATTTATTTTCTTTTTTATTTGAAAATTTTAATAATTTATCATATTGTTCCGATTCCATCATTGTTATATCAAAAATTTGCTTTCCGTATACATATATTTTAAGTGTCCCATCGTGTTTTGCCTTTTTAATTTTAATGTATTTATATTTATTTTTTTTTATAAGCATAGCTAATTCCAATGAATCTTTATATGGATTTTTTGAAAAACAATCATAATCATTTATTGTATAATCTTTATAAAATCTAAATTTTTTCGGTAATGCCAAATTTATTACCAAACCCCCGTATAATATCAATTTCTTTTTAATTACAAACTTTGATATTATATTTATTACATCATTAAACTCATTATAAACTATTTTTAGTTTATTTCCTTCAATTTCATTGATTATATTATCTATTGCACCAGAAGACATTATCTACCTAATTTAATATATATATTAAAAAATAATCTAAGCTTTTTTAGCTGATTTTTTAGGGGTATATTTTAAACTTTCTGCTATTGTTTTTCTATCTAGATATACTTTTCCCCCCTTTTTATTTATAATAAATTTTCCTTTTCTTGGACCAGTATATACTTTTACAGAACCACCTTCATATGAAATATATTCACCGCCAATCATATTAATACTAATATATATGAACATTTTTAATTTATTTCTTCGTATTCTCTATATTCAAATTTAGGCATAATGCTACCAATTTGTGTATTTTTAAATGCAACTTCTAAATCTGTCCCTTGAAATAGATTTGAATTCTTTAATAATACTGGATTTACTACCTGTTTCGTCCCATAAGAACACACATTCGGGCGATATCCAGGATGCCCCCTATATTGTTGTTTATATGTTATTGGATTATATATCCTATTCCCAATACGATAACTTTTACCCCTTTTTATTGTATTATATCCAGTTATTTTACCATCTTCTTTATTATAAATAGTGTCATAATCAGGATGTTCTTTATATTCAGGAATTCCATCAAAACCTCCTGAACCTCCTGAACCTCCTGAACCTCCTGATGCATCTTCTGTTGTTATAGAATTATCACTTGTTGACATATTGCGATTATCCATATTATTGTTTATGATTTCGGTCGTCATACTATATGGCTTACTTTCATTATCGTTTTTATCATTTAATGTTATATTTATATTAAATACACTGTTTCCATCTTTTACAATATCCGATATTTGTTTGTCGCTATTCATTGCCGTATCTCTATTATCTGTACTACTTGCTGCATTTTTACTTGCGTCTGTGTGAAGAGCAATTGGAGTTTCAAAAGCCTTTCGTTTGATTATATCTTGGCGCTTTAATTCATTCGCAATCAATCTCAGTTCATATAATACAAAATGTTTATTAAAAATATCTAAGAGTTTTTTATCAGTCATTATATATTCCTTAATTACAGCTTTTTCAAACATAATATACTTATCATGCATTAACATAGCCTTGAATAAATAATCATTATATTGCAAATGAATATAACATTGTTTTAAAGGAACTAACATTTTATCTGGTAAATTCTTTTCATAATGCTGCTTATATAAAGGCTTTAAACTATCGATTAATTTAGTATGTGAAATATGTCTTATTAAACCAGGTTCAACATCATTTGATTGCATTTTAACTATCATTTTATATTCTGTTGAATTATATATCTTCATTTTTAACTTCTCTTCATTTCCCAATTTTTCATAAAAGTCTTGTAAGTTTTTATTCAATTCTTGTGGTCTTGGATGTCTATTCAATAGTTTTTTATAAACATCAATTATAACAAATTCATTTATATTATTAGTTGAAGCAAACTCGGGGTCACTTTTATATTTCTCATCATTATATGGCAAATAAGTGTCTTCAATTGGATCTAATATTGTTTTTTCTAAATCATCTCCACTTTGCCTGTAATACATATAATTTGTATTCATACTTAACTCGGCATTAGTTGCGTCAGTTTTGTATGCATCAGTGGAAGAATATGTATCCATAGAGTTCAGTGAGCTAATACCTGTCGAACCCGAAAATGAAGCATCCATTCCGCTACTCTTAATATAATCTAAATTCAAACTACCCCCTTCAACAACATTAGAAGCTACATATTCAGTCGGATATAAAGGTTGATATATATTATCGTCGACAATTATATACGAATCGTATGTTATATTTGTATTACCTTTCATATTCGCATATTCTCTTCTATCAAAAGATATCGCATCCTCACCATCGACGTCTTCATAATCTTCTTCAACAATTTTAGCTTTTATAGCTTCTTTAATACTATTATTTAATATTTCTGTATAATCATTCAATACATAATCTTCGGTTTCTGTTTCTCTTCCCAATTTTATCCATTTTCTACCAGCATCATAAGCAAGTAATTTATTGGGATTATATGGTTTAAAAAATCTACCATCTACATCTATATACGTATTATATGTGATATTCTCGATGTTTAAAGCATCTAATGTGTCCTGTGATATAATTACTGGATATACAAACTTTAATTTTAAAATATCATATAATGCTTGTCTATTAATTTTTTCACCATCGTTAGGCTCTCGGTTGCTATGATATATCCATTTTAATCCTATTTTACTATTATCTACATTAAATGGCTCCACGTAATATTGATTAAATAGCCTATTGATTTCTTTATTAAAATATAAAGCGGCTATTATTAATAATACTGTTATAAACGCCACTATAATATCTAAGTTTTCCATAGCTCTCTATATTTAATAATAATAAAAAACGAGTACATAATTTTATTTTTCTATGATTTTTATAAATGTTAGATTTTTAAGAGATTTTATTAATTATGTACTCGTTTTTTATAGTTTTTATTCTATGTCAATTTATACATCGGAGTTCCAGACTCTTTAACATGGTATTTGCTAAAACAATATAAGATTATATTATATTTAATATATTAATAATGGAGTATAATAACAAAAGAAAGAGACCGTGTATGGAAGACGATGATGATGGCATTGTAAAATCACCCGATGGTAATATTTATAGTTTTAACAATCATATCTATTTTTCTGATAATATTACTCAGAAAACAGCATTTCAATTATGTAAGCAATTGAGAATTTTAGAAACTTCACTCAAAATGGAAGCTATTGCAACACAAAATGAACCAGAAATTTATCTACACATTACAACTGATGGTGGCTGTGTTAGTTCAGCATTTTCTATTATTGATTGTATGAACAATTTAAAGATCCCGGTTAATACTGTTATTGATGGCGATGTTTCTTCAGCTGGTACAATTATTAGTATTCATGGAAAAAAAAGATATGTTGGTGAAAACTCATATGTACTTATTCACGAATTGCGATCTGGTTGCTGGGGTAAACTAGCATATATCGATGATACTTACAAAAATTGTATTAAAGTACAAGAACATATTAATAATATTTATCTGACGAAAACTAAAATCACAAAAAAAATGCTAAATAATCTATTGATTAAAGATATTCAATTTAATTCCAAAGAAACAATTAAAATGGGAGTGGCTGACGAAATTTATAGAGGCTAAATAGTAATTTTATTCTTTTTATATAGTAATAATGAATAAAGTATTTTTTACTGATTTGTATATTAATATCATATTATATATGGTTATAATGTTATTCACTATCATTACGTCCACATATATATTACTTGATAATGATTGTAATTTATTTATTCGTATACTTAGTATTTTTGCATTAATCGCTGTTGTATTTTTATTACTTAAAAAAGAAACATATCTACCCTTTTTAGGTGCTACATTTATACCATCTAATTTATTTATTGAACCACAATATCCTGATGGTGCTAATTTGAATTATTCTATTGATATGTCTGATTATGACGATGGTACCAAAGTTATATATTGGGCATCCAATAATACAGGATTTGTAATTAACAACCCATATGATGCATATAAAGGTTTTGGTAACAGCGGCTTAGCAATTGTTAAAAATGGAAGAGCAGATATAAGAATATATTGTCCCGATAAATATAAAGTAAACAAAGCCTTTACTATATCATTGAGCAAACATTTTCATTATAGAATTATATCTAAGGATTCTGGATTTATTAGTCCCATGCAAACATTCTATGTAGATTGTTAATATTTATTTTATTTTAGAAATAGATACTATGCAAAAAATTATTAATGAAGCATGGATGGATATGGAGTATTGTGGAGAAAATGCAAAATTTTATGATACTTTCGCATCTAAACATGGAGAAACTATCTTGCTTAAAGAAAGCGATTATATTACATTTGATTTGGATGAATATTCAGTAGATACTCTTTCTGGTGAACATAAAAGATCGTGGATTTACGAAAGTGAACTATCGCTAATCAAAGATAAAATGCAAAAAAAAAAGAAATATTATGGACGATCATATTACACAATTTGATGTTAGAGCAGCCATCGCACTCGCATTATTAAAACAATAATAGCAATTATCTATTAATCTATAATTTATATTTTTTATAATCTCTTCGTGATAATAATAACTACCCATGAAAGAAAATATATGCCATAATTGATGACTACTTCCATATATATCAAAGTATCGCGATATAATCCGTTCAGGCATTTTTGTAGAATATATTATAAAACCTATACCAAAATATTGTAATGGCTTTATAAAATTATATTTTATTATCTCTTGTACATTACCGTGTGATATGACATTAATATGATAATAACTTATAATTATACCAAAATTATATAAACTATAATATGCCAATATGTAATTATATCGTTTAATAATATCTACATTTAGCAATATCACAAATCCTATCCCCAAATATAATAATGACATGATATTATATACTTTTTTAATATCATCATAACACCAAAACCAGTAATGATATATCAATATATTTGATGTAACAATATTTAATATTATTGAAATTAAATCCAACTTCAATAATAACATGTAATTTTGTTGAGAATATGGCATATAAATATGATAAATTGTTGATACCCCAAAACATATAACGCAAACTATTTCATACAAAATAAGTGTAGTATTTTCATTTACATTTAATATTAAATTATTCAAAAAGTATAATAGTCCTATAAAATGCGTCCATATATTAATGGTCTCATTATGAATTTTAAATATTGATACCATATATCCTAATTTATTTAAATTACCACTTCTATATCCAGATACTATATACCTATTTTTAGTCCATATTGGTATTTCATGATTCATATTTTTATATAAGTATTATAATATATACTTTTTTTAAATCTTATATTATATAAATGAATCTGTTAAAGATTAATTTAATAAGTTTCGTATCCAATAACAATATAGATCTATTTTCTAAAAATGATATTATAATTTCTATCAAATATGGTAACTATAATATTATTACTGATGTTATTAATAATAATAATTTCCCCATATTTAATAAAGAATATATATTACAATATTTAGAGAATACAAATCTAATATTATCTGTTTACGATACAGATAACATATTTGGTGATATTGAATTATATAAAGAAATAATTTTTAAACTTGATAATAAAAGATATTGCAATTATCAATTGAAATATTACTATGAAATAATTTACAACGAATTTGATTTTTTAAATTTGCAAAATTGCTTCAACAAATTGTATAACAATATTGATAAAAATAAAATTAAAGCCATTATATAACTATAAATAAGTCGTTACGTTTTTATACTCATTATCCTTCATTATTTTAGGAGCTACAACAATCTTATTGTCATAATGACTTATGTAACTTGCCCATAAATTATTCATAGACCCAGATATAATATTATTCTTAAACATTGAAAATAATATTATCTCCTCCTCAGAATCCATGTTTTCTACATAATATATATTATATTTATCATTTGAAAATATTGTATTACATTCATCCTTATTTTTACAAAATATTACTAGGTTTTTAATTCCCACCCGTTCAACACTATTTTTATAATATTCTTTATCTAAATTATTATCATATTCAATAGATATCATATCATTATCATTTGTATATTCACCAAAATGATCAAGTATATTTCTATATTTATAATATGCGCCATACATTAAATCTTCGTCATTATATATTATTCTAACCATCCTTTCCTTAATATTTTCATGAAATATATTGCATTTATTAGTTAATTTAATATTTGAATTATTATCATAGTAGCTTTCTAAATCATCTTGTAATTCTAAAAAATCAATGTTATTATATACACCCTCGTCATATATCTTAAATATTCCATTAAATATTGTATCCCAATATTTATTTTCATTCTTCTTAAAAACAACCTTTCTCCTTATTTTATTCTTTCGTGATTCTTTCACAAATTTAAATACATTTGCTATCTGAAATAATTGTTCCCCTAAACTTCCACATATATTACTAGATATATATGGATACGCCATTATTTTATACTATAATAATGTAATATCTTTAAATATTATAATTTATATTAGAAGTTTTCGTTTTATTATTATATTCTATATTTGTCACTATATCCATACTTTCTTTAATAACATCTATATGTGACATTATTACTACTCCACTAAATGTATTAAGTAAATTCTTTAAAAATCCAGGCACCAATGACAAATTCTGTTTATCACATGCCGTAAATCCCTCATCAATAAATATCTGCTCACATTGTGTATTTGAATATAAACTCATTCTTAATGCTAATGATATTACAAATCGTTGGAATCCCGAGGCCTGATTTATTGATATAATTTGCTCAATATTATCATTTGTAACATTATGAATCAACCAATTAATATGTATTATATCCTTCTGTTGATTTATCATATAGTCCAACTTAAATTTCTTTGTATCCTCGTGACACAAATCCTTAATATAATTATTAGTCTTTTCTATCAATCTCTTCAATATATGCTCCTTATATAAATTTATTCTATAATCCTTAAAATTACTTATTATTATATCTAATATTATTATCACATCATTTATTTTATGTAACTCCTTATCATAGTAATAATAATTATTTAAATTAGTCGTATTATAATTTTCCAAGGCATCTATATGTGCTATTTTTTCAGTAGCAGTTTTAATTTCATTATTACTTTCATCTATATCTCTAATTATCTTTGTTTTGGCTAATACTTTGTCTTTTGTTATTTTTTTATTATTATTTGAAATCTTTACATCAACTTCACGTATTATTTTGCTCAATTCAATATATCTATATGAATTAATTATATCATTCGCCTCCTTATATTCATACCAATCATTATAATATTTCTCCAATTCTTTTAATTTAATTATTCTTGGCTCGATATATCTTTTATATTTTATTTTACTTTCATATAAACTCTTCTCATTACCAATCTCATCATACTTTTTAATATATTTACAATATACTAAATGATCATTATATTCTGTTAATTCATTATATAATCTATTTGCATTAATTCTAAAATTATAGATATCTTTATTGATACTATCAAGTAATTTTGTATTATTATTCTTCTTATTATTATCATCACTAATTTTTGAAATTATTTTGCTTATATCATCATCTATTTGTTTGCTATTCGATATATATTTATTATAATTCTCCCATAATTTATATAACTCTGTATTTTCCTTTTTACTTTTGTTTAAACTATTCTCATTATAAACTTTTATATATTCTATATTAGAACTATAAATATTATCATCCAACTCTGTAATCTTTTTATCAGTTTCATAAATACTTATTTCTAGTTCCTTAATCCTTTTTACCCATGGCCTGTTACAGCAGTATTTACATTTAGGATCATACTCATTATTCTTATTATTTTTTAGATTCCACAGTTCTTCATTATAATTATTTAGTTCGCGCCTCAATTTATCTAGAATATCTAGCTTCTCATAACAATCTGTTAATATTTTATCATTGTTTTCTATAATTATATTAATATCATTATTATTACTAATAATACCAATACTCTCATTATATTCATAATCCGGTTTTGATATTATTTTTAATTCTGACTTTGAAGAATATAATGTTTGTAATTGTTTGTCATATTCTATATAATTATTATCACATTTAATCAAATCACTATTTGTTTTTTTCTTCAATTCTAAGAGTTTTATATAACAAGCATATGATATCAATTCTGTCAAATTATAATTATCAACATATTGTTTATTATTAACAATAAATTCCCTTAATTTTTGTATAGCCGAACATGTATCGGTTTTAAACATCTTATAAATATCCCTTTCAATATCACATATATCTCTTTTTGGTTTAATTATTTTATTTGGCTTATCCAATTCTATAATATTTAATTCTTTAATTATTCTATCATATTCTATGCTAATTTCATCAATATCACAATCTATTTCCATTTTATACTGCGATAGATACTCTTTTTCATCCTTAATGAAAGAATATTCGCATGGTTTATCACATATATCGTGCTTTTTCATGCTATCTGAATATTTTTCTGATTTTTTCTTTATCTCAATATATGTTTTATCCTTAAAATAAATCTTTAATTCATTTAATTCATCACATAATATATGATAAGTATTTGTATCTAATGTATCATGATATACATAATTATAATTTAATAATTCTAAATTATTATCACAATTGATATCTATATCTATGCTATTATTTTCCTTTACCAGTTTATCATATTTTTCTTTGTTTTTTTCTAATTGTAATAATAATTCATCTTTATTACCTGAATTAGCATTGTTTTTTGAAATAATATGTTTATAAACATCGCGCTTATTTTCAATCGTCTTTTTATAATCTTTATACTTATTTAAACTCAATTTTAGTAAATTGAATAGTTCATATATTTCATTGATATTTGATGCTTTATCTATAATTGCTGTGCAATCCTTATAATCCATACGTAATATATCATTGTCTACAACCTGTGTTATCATTGAACATGTTAAGAAATCATCAAGCGAACCTAGATTATCTTTTATGAACTCTGAGCATGCATTGTTTTTACTTATTAAATGCTTTCCCGCATCTAGATATTCATATATTTCTATATTATTCTTTGAAATCGCATTGAATGTTCTTTTTATATTATATTTTTTCCCGTTTATTGAAATATCTATCGACGTTGCCCCCTTATTATGTTTATAATTTATAATACAATTTTTTGACATTTGTGATTGTTTATCTTTTGTTATTACACCCCATATCGATAATGTTATAATATCATATATTGCCGATTTTCCCGTTCCATTATTACCACATATTAGTAAAGTGCTGTTAATTGCATTTGCAAAATTAATACGATTTCCTGATTCATAGCAAAATAAATTTTCCCATTCTAATTGTTCAATGCAAAATGGAAATTTTATATTTTTATTACCATTTAACATTGTATTCGTATTATAAGTTTTAATTAATTGTATCAAATCCTTATTCTTTTTTGTACACTCATCTATAAGTTCTTCTGGGCAATTAATATTATCAAATAATAATATCTCATTATTTCTAATTATATCTATCGCTTTATCATAATATTCCTTCGGTATAATTGTATTTAAATATTCTATAAATGTCTCTTTATCAACTTGAACAGATTTATCAGCATTATCTTCTACCTTTTTCTGCGTCACGCGATTTCTAAGACACTTATAATTTATTTTATTATTATTTAAAATATTATATAACTTCGTATATCCTTCAACAGATATTTCAGCATATGCCCTAATATCTATATTTCTTGGAAAATATTCATTTTTTACTATATCTTTTAATATAATATCATATTTACCTCTTTTACGTATATATATATTATCGTCTTGATATGTTATATTTATATATCCAAATGGATTATAAACATTAATATTTTCAACACTTCCCAATTTTAGGTCCCAAATCATATATCCATGATTTATGATATCTTCACCATAATTTTGTTGAATAAGCGATCCCGCATATCCCCATAGCAAATTACCATACATACCTTTCTGTCTTAAATGAATATCACCCAATAATGCATAATCAAATTGTGATATCCATTCAAAAGGATACGGGTTTGTACTATTTAACACCTGTGTGCCGTTATATAATCTGACATTTCCAAATGTTCCATGAAATAATGCCACCGTTTTAAAAGTATCACATTCTATTTTTGGAAAATCTGGTAATTTTTTAACGCGACCAACAGTAGCAGTTTTATCTAATGTATCATCAATATTTACATAACTAAATCCTATATCATCAATAATAAAAGATTGTGTTTCTTTTAATATAGTTAGATTATTCATTTCTATTGTTGATGAAATTAATGATGGTTGGTCTATCTCATTTTGATTTCTATCATGATTCCCATGAAATATAATAGTCCTACCAATATCCGTCAATCCTTTGATAAACTTATTATATAATTCTAAACCAAAATTGCCTATTACATTTTTATTATGAAAAATATCACCAGAAACAAATATTAAATAATCCGTTTTATCCAATTCGTATTTTTCTATATTGGTTTTTAAAGATACAAATAAATTATCAAATACTATTGAATATTCTTCATATCTTGATGTTTTTTTATCTCCATTGCGTATATGTATATCAGAAATATGAAATAGTTTCTTCATTATTGTATAAAAATAATTAACTTTAATATCATTTTTTATCATAGTTAAATACTATACCAATAAATGCAATTATTTTACGGCTTTTTTTGCTGCTATTCTTGATGACCTCCGCACTCCATCAGGAGATGGTGCTGCTGGTGCGCTTGCTGCTGGTGCTGCAGAGTAACTGCTTTTTATTTTGTTAATTAATGGTTTTAATAATTTAACACCACTTAACTCGTGATATAATTTCTTCACAATTTTTACCAGTGTATAATGAGTTTTTTTATATATATCCAGTATATATTCATTTTTATTTTGCGGGGCTTCACGCAATGGATAATTTGATAGTAAATGATACAACGTGTTCAAAAAACGATATTCTTTGGACCTCCTCTTAAATAACCCACATAATCTAAACATATTAGAATAACCAATTATTATTGTTAAATTATCAAATATATCACTACCTAATTCATAATACTCGTTTTTAATATCATTATACTTCATAAATGGTACCTTTTGTAACAAGGGGTATTCCTTTTCTTCTTCTTCGCTTCCAGTACCACCAATTCTCATAATTTGTTTATAATTTATTCCATATAATAACTTAGTTTGCTGCAGAAATTTCCGCGTTTCTACGTCACCGTCATTTTTAATTTCTTCTTCGCGATCAATATTAGAAAAATCATCATATAATATTAAATCAGATAGCGTTTTAATAGTTTCTATTAATTCTGAAAACATCGGTAAACTTACTTCATCAGCAGCTTCATCAGCAGCTTCATCAGCAGCTTCATCAGCAGCTTCATCAGCAGCTTCATTAATTTCCGGTTCGTCCATTTGAAATGTACTGATTATATTTGTTAATGAATTTAATAATTTTCCACTTTTATTGGCTCTAATTAAATTTTTTATGAAATAATCTTTATCTTCATAACCAAATTTATCTTCTTGATCCGTTAGTAAAAACCTATAAGCATTTGCTTTTTTAAATACACTCGCTTCTGATTGAAAATCGAATGAATGTGCAAATGCATTAAGTTCTGTTATCAATTTAACACCGGCTTCATCCAAGTACAAATTTCTATTATGGTCTCTTTCAACTGATATTCTCCCTATCGTAATAATATCAAATTTATATGATATTCCTCCTCTTACTTTTTTTCTCATTTATTATATGATTTTATAAAAAATTGATTCACATTTTACTGTCTAAATATAAAATGTCACTCATATGGGATAATTTACCTGCTTGTATTCAAGATAAAATATACTCATACATTATTTATAATCAACCAGAGAATTTGTTAGATGATATTAAAAGTTATGTGCTTATTATTAATTTTATCAATATTAGCTATTTGAATACCGATGATATCCTATGGAATCTTATGTTGAATTATGAAAAGAAATTAGATAATAAACAATTGCACGATATTTTTACAAAACGAATAACACATCATACCGATACAAAGTATTATATAAAAAAATATATCAGCAAAATGAAAACAGATGATAGATATAGCTTTATAAATGGGCGATTGTATAGAGAATAAATTGTATAATTATTAATAGTATAAACATTTTTTTATGAAAAATACAGATATATTATGTGGTAAAGATTTTAAACAAGCAATTAAATGTGGTAAAAAATTACATTCAATAGAAGAATGTCGTATAAAACAAAAAGAATTGAAAAGCTCCACATATATAGGTTTTAGTACATTGAAATTTGGCTATAACTCATTTATAATTTATAGTATGAAATTCAATAGCAACGACATAATAATTAATGATGATAATATTTCAGGATTTTTTATACACTCTATATATGATGTAATAATCGATGATGTTGATAAAAAAAATGAAAAATCAATTGAATATGCTAATAATAATAAAAGTAAAATTAACAAGATTTGTAAGGAACATTTTGAAGGTTCATGGTTCGCAAAAGAAAATAGAATGCTTATATTCGGTATTAAATTAGAATTTTTTGATGAAAATATCCCAATCGGCAAAGAAAATTACGATATTTATATTAACGATAATCATATCATTGGTAAATGGGCGTTTAGAAAAGATAGTAGTAGTAGAGATGGCATAACTGTTCCCGATATATTATTGGGTGATTCTGATGTATTTACAGAACACATATATATGTTTAAGATTAACGATTCTGCATTATGTTTTTCACCTCATATTCTTAGAAATAATATATTAGAATATATATGCATATTGAAAAATAATAATCACAGTTATTCTATTAATGAAAAAGTATGGATTCAAACTGATATCTCACATCTTTTAAATAATTATACAGATATCTCAAATATTAATGATAAAATGAAACAATTAATCAAATATAAATATGATACAACCAATTGTGATATCATAACATTTAATATAGAAGATATTGATGACATTATAAATGTAAACGATCTAATTCACTTTGATAATAATTTTTTCATACCTGACACAAAAAGTGCTAATATTGGTACAGTATGGAATAAAGTTGAAGAAAATGCTATATTTATTGGTAAAAATCTAAAAGATATAAATACATCATTCGTATCTCATGCAAACTCATTATTAGATTGTACAAATAATTGTTGTGAAAATATCATATTTAATGATATTGTACTTCAACGCTTTCAATTAAAAGACATTAGGGAGTTTGATTATATACGTTTATTACAAAATAATTGTTATAAATATTTTAAACCTAAAATTAATGAAGAAAATATATTAGTAACAATTGATATAACAAGCATTACCAATATTAAACAAATAGAGCAAAAGTTTGAATGTGTTTTGCGTATTAAAGTTGAATGGTTACCTAGTATATCTGACCTGTATTATATTTTATCTTATGGTAAAACAAACTATAATCCATCTTGGAAACCACTTAATATACTTTTTTTAAATAAGTATGAGATTAAATCCGAAAAACAAGAAGGGCCTTTCCTTCACAAGAGTAATAACAAATATAAAAATGTTATTTATTACTATTACAATATCAGCTTTATAGATAAAGTTGAATTAGATAATTTTCCTTTTGATATACAAGACTTGGAAATTGAAATTGAAATAACTAAATGTGATAACTATGATATTAATTGGATTGTAAATACTAACGAAAATATTATTAATCATCTATCAGAATGGAAATATATGATTGTCCAACATTCCCCACATAATAATAAGATGAAAAAATATAAAAGATTTATTCACATATTTGTAAAAAGAAATTATTGGGTTTATGTTTGGCGTATCATCTTTGTTATGTCATTAATATCTCTTGTTAGTTTTTTCAATATAAGCATGGACCCTTTTGATAATTTAGGAGAAAGAATAGCATATAGTGTTACTTTATTTCTTACATCTATCGCATACAGTATTGTAACTTCTTCTTATTTACCTATACTCGGGAATCAAACATTAATGGATTGGTATATTTTTCACGTTTATATTTATTTAGGCAGCAACATGGGTATGATATCATTGATGCCTTATTATTATCCTGAAATAATTATTGAATACGATTTAATTATTCATTATATCTATTTAGCTATTTGGGTAATATGGCATTTCGCATTTATTATTCGAGTTAAATATTACATATTACCAAAAGAAAACAAAAAAATAGAAAATCATAATCTTATTGATTTTTTTTGCCAACATTGTGGTATAAATGGAATATATTGGAAAAAAATAAACTATACCGACATAAGTCCAACCGATAAGTTATATAAAAACGTTTTATTGGAAAGTGAACTTAAAAATTTATATAATAAAATGAATACAAATACTATCATATTAAAAGAAAATCGCTTAAATGAATTGATAATAAATGCTAAAAATATAGAACGTAATTCTTTTATATGTATTAACGAAAATTTGTATTTTAAACCTATATGCGGAACTAGAAATCAAATATATATTAATGCTTCAAATAATTACAAGTTTATATGTTACGAATGCAATAAAGTTTCTAATCATATGCATTATTTTGATCCATCTGAAACATGTAACATAATTCATACTATATAAAAAAATAACATATTATTATAATAATGACGAAGAAACTTTTTATATTTTGTGCCCTATTTCTTTTAAAATTATCATCAGTTGCTACGTATCCTATGGGATTAGGACCCGAAAAGTTTAGCAAATTTAATGGTAATAAGAACAATATTTGTTATTTAAATTATAATAATGTATATAGCTGTTTTTACGATTGGACAAAAAAGAGTAATTTAGAGTATCAAAAGAAAATTTTAGACGATACTATATGGCTTAATAAAAACCGTTTTATTAGTTCCACTGTATTGGTTGGTATTTATAATAGCGATGATGTAAATAATCTATTAAACTATGTATGTTTACTTAGAAAAACCTCATATAATACTTATAAAATTCTTAATATTTTTCCGAATCCTGATAATAAAATAAATGATGATGATATACTTTTTAACTATTTATTGTTATTTTGCAAGGAAAATGATTCTTCAATTGATTTTGAAAATTTAAAAAATATTGAAAATAGTAAATATTATTTAACTTACATATATAAATATTTATTTTAACTTAATACATCTTCCAGTTTTAGGATTTCTTACCTTGCCTTCTGGACATAGTTTTGGTGGTTTTACTTGTGCTATTTTAATACATCTTCCAGTTTTAGGATTTCTTACCTTGCCTTCTGGACATAGTTTTGGTGGTTTATTTTCAGGTTTATTTTCAGGTTTACTTAAAGGATTTTTCCTAACTTTATTGATTGTTTTAATTTTTATACATCTATTTGTCAATGGATTTAATACTTTTCCTTGTGGACACACCTTTGCAGGTTTATCTGGTTTTATTTTAATATTTTCGGTAACATATATTATACATCTTCTGCCTTTACTAAATGAAAAACATAGATCCTTGGGAATTATTTTATCTAATGAGCATTTTTTGGGATTTAAACAAAACTCGTTAGCATTTGAAATATTCCAGTTATATTTCATAAGTTCACATGGTATTGATATTTTTTCTTTCAATTTTATAATCTTGGCATTATCTGGTGCTTTCCATTTGGATTCTTTTAATATATTATTATAATAAAAAATTTTACCTTCTTTATTTAACACTTCTTCCCATACATTTTTATCATCAGTGTCATATATTTTTATATTAGGATCTAAGGTTGTTCGTGTCCATCCATTATAAACATATCTGTTTCCTCTACATGTTATACCAGCTATTGAATGTCCACCAACATTGTTTTCGCCTTTATTCCAATTATTTAATAGTATTGAATCTTGTACATATTTAATACCATTATCCGATACTATTTCATCTTCTAAATTTATAGCTTTTTTGTATAATTTTGAACTTCTATCAACTTTATAATGTTCTGGATATTTATTATTTAAATTTCTATCATAATTAGTTATTATTATAACCTCTGGATTTTCAAACTTTTCTTTAACAGTTTTTTCTTTAACATATTTAACATTCCATTTTATATTATGTTTTTCATTTATACGAATATTTGTTATGTTATTAAACTGTGAATAATATAAATCATCACCTGCTTTATCTAAATATAATACATTAACACCAAGCAATTTATATACCTTTCTAATATACATCTCGGATTTATAGCCGCCTTTATGTTTTTTTAAATCAAAAACAAACTTCTTTTTATTATATTTATACAATTTATCTAACAAGTATTCTGGTCGTATTTTATCAAAATATTTATAATCATCACTTACTTTACTTGTTCTTAAATATTTATTATGTAATATATAATTGATTGTTTTAAACAATACTATTCTTTTATTCCATTTTTTGGATTTTTCTAGCAATAATTTACGACTGCGATCGCTATATAATATAGCCATCAATATGCTGTTGAACCAACATGTCGGTCCATATTGTTTAAGTGATATAACATTATCACAATTATCACTCATATTCTAATTAATATATTTAAAAATATTTGAGATATTATGATATTCACATGTTAGTAATGGGTTATTCACCACTTGAACATATAAGCTGATATTATAGTAGAAGAAAATTATGAATTTAAAATGAGTACATAATTCTTTAAAAACTTTTATTTTTATAAACTTTTGAATTTACAAAGTATTTTAAGATTATGTACTCTCCTCGCTAATTTATTATATATGAAAAATTGATATATTATTTATATATATTAAGTATTAAGTATAATGTCCAAGGTTGAATATTACAAAATTAAAGAAAATTATAAAGATTTAATTCAAATAAATGATAATATATCTGATAAATTATCTAAGTTATACGATGATAACTTTTGGAATTTAAAAGACCTATTTAGCGATTATAAAAAATACTGTGACGAATTAGGTAAACCTTGTAATAATGCATGGGGTAATGATATAATGTTATTTGATTATAAATGGGAAAACTTAGATTCCAGTAAAATTATTGTTAATACCATTACAATAAAAGATTTTCAAGAAGGTAAATATATTTCATTATATACTAATAATCAAAAAGCTAATAATATTAAAACAGACTCAGAATACGCAAGGCGTATTTTATTCTTTACAAAAACTTTTCCTTGTTTCGCTAAATTTAAAGATACCGATGATCTTTCTTGGATTGCTATAAATAATAGAGAACTATTATTAGAAATATTTAAATATCATAATGATAACAAAAGAACACTAGCTACTATTAATAAAGACCTTAAAGCATTGGTTAGAGTAATAAAATTATTAGTAGGGGAAGATAATGAACTTAGATTTAAAATATCAGCACTTCAAGTAGCATTTACAGAGCTAGAAAATAATAGAGATGATGAAAATATGATATTAACAGAAAATGAAAAAAGACAATTTATCAATTATGACAAATTACTTGAAATATTAGATAAATTACAAAAGGATTATCAAGATAGTGTTAATAAATTATCTAAAACCGATAGAAAAAATGGTATGAAACATAATGACGAATTATTTTATAAGCACCAAATTATTCTTGCATTAGCTTTAAATATATGGGATTTTCCTTTAAGACATGAAAAGTTTACTATGGATATCATTTATGATAATAGTGTGGTGGAAAAAGACAAAAATTATATATTATTGAAAAAACTTAAAAATGGCAAAGTATCTAGAATAGTGTATTTTATATTTAATGAAAATGTTAAGAAACATAGCGCTATTTCTTATAAATTAGATAGCACACAACTTAAAGAATATAATAAAAAGCTATCTAAATTAATAAAGTATTCATTAGACACATATCCTAGACCTTATTTGTTTCTTGGAAAGGATAATTGGGTTAAACAAAACTTTACAAAAGCCAGTTTCAACATGATATGTGAAAGGCTTAGAAATGTTGATATAAATAAAAACATATGTATTGATGGATTTAGAAGTGCATTTGTATCACATTATTATCCTACTTTAAACAATAAACTCAAAGAAATTATGAAGACAAGAATGCGAACATCTCGCGATATTATTGAAAGATTTTATTTAAAGTTTGAAAAGGAAAAGCCAGATAAAGCAGAGGAAAAGCCAGATAAAGCAGAGGAAAAGCCAGATAAAGCAGAGGAAAAGCCAGATAAAGCAGAGGAAAAGCCAATTAGTCTTACTGAAAGAAAAAGGTTAAACTATAAAAAATGGTATGAAGCTAATAAACAAAAAAAATTAGAATATAATCATAATCGCAATATAGACCCTAAAACAAAACAAAGAAATATATTAACTGATCTTAATACAAATAAGACCAATTTAGATAATTATAAAAAAGAAACTATTGCAAAATATAAAATATATGAAAATAATGGGAAATTTTATGGAAAAGAATTAACATAATATTAATTATTTAAAAATAATAATACCTTATATAATAGAGTCTAATAAAATGGTATGGCAAATATCAACCGAATCAGGCGAATATAGAATTCAAAACAATAAAAGCAATTCCTATGGGGGTACTTTTTTTGATTACTTTACTATCAAAGAAAGTGGTAATATTGGTATTAATGCTGGGGACCCTACTAAATTATTAGATATTAATGGTGACGCACTTATTAATGGTATCTTACAAACATCTAATATCATAGGAAATGAACATAATGAATTTAATAGTAATATACTAAAACTTAATTACGAAGAAGGTGAAGCTAATAGTAATTTATTATATGTATATGGTAATAGTTCGTTTTATGGTAAAATAGGTATTGGTGTTACTGAGCCAGAAAATGCATTAGATATTATAGGTAATATTAAATGTGACGAAATAAATGCAATTGGTAGTAATATTACTTTGATTAATGCAGGTAATATTACAGATGGTATTTTACCAGTAATTAGAGGAGGTATAGGGATTAATAATATTAATAGAAACCAACTAATATATGGTGGTATTTCAGCAATAGAACAAAGTAGCAGTTTATATTGGAATAATGGCTCCGGAACATTAAATGCACCCAAATTTAAAGGCAATGGTAGTGAAATTAGTTCTCTTGATGCAACAAATATTTCAGCTGGAACATTATCAGTTAGTAGAGGAGGAACTGGACGTAATAATTTTAGTATAGGTGGTGGTATATTAGTTGGAAATTTCTTTGGAAATAATCAATATAATATTGCTCAAACCGAATCACTATTATGGAATAATACTGATCGAGCATTTGAAGTAACTGGTGATATTATATTACCTGCTGGAAGTAATATCATAATTGATGGTGCGCCATTGAAGTTTGACGATTTTGAAAATTTCCCAACCGCATCTTCAAGCACAAAAGGTATGTTAAAAATTTCTAATGAAGATTTTATATATAATGATAATAACCAATTAAAATTAGCCAAAGAAGGTTCTTCTAAATGGCAAAAACAGGATAATAAGATTTGGTATCCATCAGGAGCTCTCGCAGATACACATTGTGTCGGTATTGGTGTAGGTGTACCGAATGCTGATTTTAGATTAGATGTCAATGGTGATATAAATACATCAAATGGTGCATTTAAAATTGATGGAATTAATGTTATCGAAAATAATTCTAATATAATATCAAATAGATTAAATACATTTACATTAGATGATATTGCAATACCACAACAACATGGTGGTGAACCAACACTAAATGGTGGCTGGTATAATAAGTTTTTTTCACTTAGGGACATAGTGGGAGAGGGTAAAGAATTTTTTATTTCAGCAACACCACATAATTATGACTTTACATTTGATAATCCAGTAATTCTTAAAAGCGATTTAACTGTGAAAGGAGATTTTAAACTTGAAAACCCCGATGGTTATATTGATTTTAGTTCACTGAAATTACAAAGATCCCATACAGAAAGTATTTTAATTGTCGATCAAATATACGATGAATCCGCTGATGGTGCGGTGGAATCGGGAAGTATAGTTGATTTCAAAAGAGCTGGTGAAACACATTTTCGCATAAATAAAGATGGCTATCTAGGTGTTGGTAGAAGCATAACAGCAAATTTTGATACAACATTTGGTAATTTATCTATTGAACCTGTTGAAAAATTACATGTTATTGGTAACATTGTAGCAACCGGATTCGTCACAGCATATTACTCTGATAAAAGATTGAAAGAATTTATTGGAAATATTGATAACCCCCTTGATATCATTGACAATTTAAAAGGATATTATTATAAAGCAAACGAATTAGCAGTTGAAAATGGTTTTACAAATGAAAAAAATATAGGTTTGAGTGCACAAGATGTTCAAAAGGTTCTACCTGAACTAGTAAAATTAGCCCCATTTGATACAGTTAAAAATAAACACGGTGAACATGTTTCTAAATCCGGAAATAACTACTTAACAGTTTGTTATGAAAAACTTGCTCCTGTATTTGTCGAAGCAATAAAAGATTTAAATAAACAAGTTAGTGAATTAAAAAAAGAAAATGAAATACTTAAAAACGAAAATCAACAAATTAAAACTGATATTATCAAAATTAAAGAAGCACTTAATATTAATTAATAGTTACTGTTTTCCGATATCATCTTTCCTACAATTGTATTATAATCTGTTCTTACATCCATATTAAATTGTAAGTAACTATCATTTGAGTCAGCCGATAATGACCTTTCTCTCTTTAATTCGCAATTAAATATATTATAATCTTGTATGGGATTCTTCTCAACTTCCTCTTTTTGTACCTCGTATATAGAAATAATTTCGTCTATAATCATTATAGCTAAATCTTTAATTAGTACTGATACATTACTATTTAATCCATTAAATCGCGTTTGATACTTTATCAAAGCTTGTTCAAAACCATATATATATGTGATATATTCTATGTCTCTTTTATTTGCCTCTATATATTCATAAATAATTGTCGTTTTTCTATTTTGTGCATTATTATAGTGATGACAATTGTTAATAGTTATCATAATTTCCATGATTTGACGATTATATCCCGCCAATACAGAATCAATATTATCATCACCAGCATTGAACGAAACAACGAAATTCTTTTCAGTCATAATTATCTTAGTAGATACTTATTTACTATCTTTAATCAATTTTTATTATTTTATTACATTTATATAGACCACCTTACATATGTATTGGGTACCTTTAGCTATTATTAGGAGTATTATATCGGCTTCTTTAATTATGTTTTTAAGAATAGACGATACACCCAATTACATTTTTCCAATAATTGTTAATATATTAGTTGGTATATTATGTATCGCATATTTTCTATCATTTTATACTCAGCATTGCGCTGAATTATATAAACCCAAATATTATATTTATGCTTTCATTGTATTTTTCATAATATTACTAAGTTATCATATAATAAAAGTATGTCCTAATCCTGCATATTTTAGAGCTTTCGTTTCATTGGAAATTATGATAATTTTAATTTATACTTACTATTATAACCAATACTATCAAAATAAAAACACCATTTTTATATCTGAACGAGGTATAGGTGGTATTATATTAACTTCTATCGGATTATTATTACTATCTTTTAATTAAATATTATACTATCGATTTTAACTCTTTTTTATATTTTACATAATAATCATGTGTCGTTCTCGCTATCGCCGATTCTATACTATCAGGCAATCTATAATATAACATATAGAAAGATAATATCAGTGTTAATATATTTATTGATATTAAATAAATATTAGTATTACTATCTATCTCTTTTAATTGTGTATATAGTAAGTAATTTGTTACTACAAATATTATTGATGTTATAAATATCCTGGGACCACGTTTTAACCAATATTCTCTCACCTTGGAATGGTCCAATCCTATGTCCTTTTTATTAATACTATTTAGATTTATAACATAATTTAAAAAATCAAAAATAAATATATAGTCATATATTTCACATATATTTGATGTATTTATCAGATGTGCATTTATTATAAATAATATTTCTTCCTTTTGTGCCTTAATTTCTAATTTATCTTCAATACTTTTTAATAAATATATATCATTTATCTTATCTGCAAGCAATACAATGTTTTTATTATTTTTCAATTCAGCGATTTTTTTTTGCTTATTTAGATATTTAATTATATATTTTCTATTATATTTTTTAATATAATAATTTGTATATCTTTTAGCTCTGTTAAATGCCCATCTTTTAAATGGTTTTGATAAAAACCTTAACATCAAGATAATGTAATAATATTATTATATGTTTAAATTATTTTGGATATTGAATATTCTTATTTAAATATTTAAATATAATTATTATTAATATGAGAAGTTTACTATTATTATTTTATATAAATTATGTTACATCATTTAATCTTTACTCTGTTATATATCCTATAAAACAAACTTTTAATTATGTTGACAATAAATGGAACTGGAATAATAAGCTTTTCCCTTATAATAATAAAGAAGCTAATTATATTGGAAAATGGTACTATTATAATAATATAGATTTTATTAAAACAAGAAATGATATTATTGCTGACCCTGAATGTTGGCATAATAATATCGTTTTAACTAATTATATTTGCAAAAATAATAAAATAAAAAGTTCTAAAATAATTAATGATAGTATGAAATTACCACCATATTACGTTAAAAATAAAAGGGCTTTTGATAATTATAAAGAATATTATAAGAATGAACATCTATATTCTAATAGAATTATCAAGTTAAAACATACACGGAGTTATGATAAACTCAATAAATATGCTGATATATTAAGAACACTTGTTGTAAGACCTAATCATTGTAGTGTTACATGTAGCCCTCATATTCCTAAAAATGATATTGTAAATAAACTGTTTGATAAAAATAATATCAATAATACTAATTATACTATATCATTTAATATTTGGTTAACTGATAAATATATTTATAATAATGATATCAGAACTGGAATGTATATTTGTTATGATGGTATCAATGGTAATTTAAAAGAGTTTATACTTAAAAAAGAAAATATTATTAATAATTCTATTAATATTAATAATAAAATTGACCTGATTAATTTATACAAATTATATAATTTAGAAAAAATAAATTATACTACTGATAATGATATTGGTGAGTTTGATAACAATACTACAATTAATTATATAATTTTAAAGAATAAGTGGGAAGGTAATTATAGAATACAAAATATATTAAATAATACATATTATAATCAATTGACATGGAGTGCTGATCACAGATATTTTATACCAATATCAAACAATGATATCGATAAATATTATCAACTTAAATTCAAAAATGGTATTTATATTAATATTCCTAAAAATCTAAATGATTTTAAAGACGAAGATAAAATATATATTGAATTTGTATGTTTTTTTAAAAATGCTTCCGGTATCCAAAGATTTCTAGCTTGGGGTTCCAAAAATGATGGTGGTATTAAAACCTTCTGTCACGATATTTGGAACAAACACAATTTAAATCTATTGAATTAACGTTTTATCTTATAAGATTTCCATTTATTAAAAAATATGTGTTTACATACTTTAAGATGGTTCATATAACAGAATATATATTTTTTATCTACCGATGGTATATTTTTTAGTAATTTACATAATTCTTTTGTTAAATCTAATTCATCAATTACCTTATTCTTTTTATTCATCATTTATTATTATATTTTTTTATATTTATATATCATATAAAAATAAAAATTGATAATATAATGAATACTATATTATTATCCAAAGATGACTGTAATGACAAGAAGCTCGCTAATCACCAATACCGTATCTATTGATTCTAATCAGCATACTATCAATCAAACGACAACTTTTAATCATGGTAAAAGATGGAATGTTGATGACGAAAATGTAGTTAAGAAAATTCTTGATAAAAGTGAAATTACATACAATGACATTCAGGTAATTGCCAATAAACTTGGTCGCACATATGGTTCTATTAAAGGTCGCATTCTTTCCTTCTATATTATTGACGAATTTGATTATGAAAATGGCGATAATCAACATTTGCTTTCTAAATATTTGTTCGCAACCGAAGAAGATATTGAATATTACGCCCTTAAACATTATAATAAAAAAGATAAACTTAATTATAAATTGAATAAAATCCATAGCCTTGTTGGTGAAATTAAAAATAAATCAGATATTACAATTAATTGTGAGAAGGTATTAAATATTCTTGATAAAATCCGTAATGATAATAATTAAGTAATGTTATATATGTGTGTTTATTTGTATTATTTTTTATTTAATAGCGCGTTTAATAATTTTTCTTACCCAATAATAGAAGTTATGAGTGATTATAAAAAAGCGGGGTCTAAGAAAATAGAAGGTAAAAAAACCAAGGTTGTTGTTTACAAAAAATCTGGCAGTAGTAAATTATATGTTAAGCGTAAGGGACGAATGATGAACTTCGTTAATTACAAGAAAATGTGTGCCAAAAAACTTGCGGCCAAAAAGGTGAGCAAGGTACGTAAGGTACGTAAGGTACGTAAGGGCGGAAATTCGTGCAGCCAACAACAAAATGGCGGTAATGAAGACATGGAAGGCGCTTTCAACGAAGAAGATACAGGTCGGCTTTTAGAAGGTGGTAAAAAAAAACAAAAGAACTCCCGAACACAGCAAAGACAAAAATTCCGTAACCTACGAAACTTATTAAGCCAACGTGGTGGCGATGAGTCTATTTTAAGTAATATGGCTGATGATAAGGAAGCTTTTCAAGAAGTCACCCCCGATCAATATTATACTGATGGCGGTGCCAGACAAAGGCAAAAAAGAAAACTAACACAAAGACGTTCATCTCGCAAATCTCGCCAATAAATAATTAGAATACATAATTTTATTTTTCTTTAAATTTTATAAACTTTTTTAATTGATATAACATTATGTATATATTGTAATACAAAATGAACAATTATATCGTCTCGTACCATGAAAAAGATATAATTTTTGTTAAAAATAACGAATATTTCACTATATATTATCATAATATTGCTGATATTAAAAATATAATCCCAAATACTAAAATACATATCAACGAATTATCTAGATATACTAAAAAATTAACAAATGCCGGATATAAATGCCACTATATTAGTGGGCGTTCTAAATTATAATTATATCATAAGTCTTAATTTATCAAAAAACCTTATGTATTGAGCCTTATTTAATTTTTTTTTGTTGTTTTCCGCAAAAGCATCATTAATTTTAAATGGTACCTTTTTCCCTATTACTTTATTTTGTCTCATTAAAGTATTTATCATTTCAAATAAAAATGTTGGATTATAAGCGAGTGGTACTACTGATTCGTCATCAGGTCTATTATCATCAGCATATATGAAACTTGTTGGAAACTGAATTTTTATTAAAGAATATTTAGCATAATCATAATAATGATCATTCCTCGGATAAAGGTAAGATACCTGTATAGTATGTGTGTTATTATAATCATTTGTATAATTTACACATACATCTTTTCTTCCACCTTGAGAACCATATCTGGGTGCTTTTAATCCTGGATGTAAATCTTGAATAACCTCTAATATCTTATCCTTGTTTTCCTGGGTGAATGCTTTTCTATTTGATGGATTTAGGAAAGGTTTCTGGTCTTTTATTGCCAAATACCAGGCTTTGTATAATGATTTAACATAATATGCATTCGCATAAGTTTTACCATTTTCTTCATAAGGAATTACTACAACGCTTTTTAATTTTCTTAGAGACATATCAGTCCATTCATCCATCGTATAAAAATCCGCATCATTTATGCTCCCTGTATATTCTTTTCCCGCATCCATTATTCTTGCCAATTCTGTCTCTTTATTAGTTTTATATTCAGCTTTTAGTATGGGATCTTCTGGTGAAGCAGACCAACTTAAAGATTTTTCAAACGATATTGAAGCATCCGGATCAGAAATTAAAAGTGTCCCTTCTATTAATCTATCAATTAATGATAAATACATTTCCGCGGCTGCTACCCTTTGGGACCGCTTGCCTTCATATATTTTAATTAATTGAAGTAACATGAATTCGACAGCATAATATTTATAATAACTATCTTTTACAAGTATTTTGTAATCGTTTTCGTTCTTATTTCGGTCGTTATATAATATTGCTTGTTCAAATAAGTTATCAGCATCGGTAAATACCATGCTTGTATTAATTTCCGAAGGTGCATTTACACTCGGAGTGCTCCCATAACCCGCAGTAAAATAATTTTCTTTAACAATTTTGTTTAATTCAGTAGCCGTCATGAAGGGATCATATCTTACTAAATAACTTGTTTTAATACGCTCTTTTATTTTTCTATATAATAATACATTTTCATCATTTATAGAACGGTCTTCTAAATATGCCTTTAATACACTTGTAGCTTTATCTACTTTTACATTTTTACTAAATAGAGATAATAAGTGTTTGCTTCGCGCTACTGTGGTTCCTGTTGGATATTCTAATATTTTATCTATATCTTTAAAAGTTAATGTTTTTAAATATTTATAAGGATCGTCATCTTCCGTCGCGGGGCTTTTGCTGCTACTGCTTCTACTTCCTGAAATACTCAAATCAAATGCTTTGTGACACTGTTCAGCTATAAAATCTATTCTATCTTTTCTCGTTATTGATTTTTTAGTAACAGGATGTGTTACACTATCTATCTCCCCATTCGCAAATTTTTTGTACTCCTTTAAATATTTCTTACAAGCATCTTCTTTGATTTTTTTAGTTGGACCCGCTAAGTTATTTATATCTTTCTTTAATGCTTTTATTGTTGATTCTGGTAATTCAGACATAGCCGTTGTTAATGATTGAGATAATGATAAGCCGGCCGCTCTTGAATTTGACATTAATTATAATCTTTCTATTTTATATAATTAAAAAAATAAGTTAAATTAATAATCTTAATTTATCAAAAAAGCGCATATATTGAGCCTTATTAATTTTTTTTTCATTTAATTCAGCAAAAGGCTCTGCTATTTTAAATGGTATATTTTTTCCTACTACTTTATTTCTTCTCATTAAGTTATTTATCATTTCAAATAAAAATGTTGGATTATAAGCTAATGGCACATTTGTTTCATTGTCAGGTGCGTTGTCATCAGTATATGCAAAACTTGATGGAAATTTAATACTTATTAAACGGTAACGGCATCTATTATATGATAATGGATTTTTATATAAATATGAAACGGATATAGTATAGGTTCCCGCATAATCATTAAAATAATTAACATTTACATCACTTCTACCACCGGCTGAACCATATCTGGGTACTCTTAATCCAGGATATAAATCTTGCATTACTTCTAATATTTTTGTTTTATCTTCTTGACTAAATTCTTTTCTATTTGCTGGATTTAAAAATGGTTTATTATCTTTAATAGCCATATACCAAGCTGTATATAATGATTTTACATAATATGCATTGGCATAAGTTTTGCCATTTTCTTTATAAGGAATTACTACAACACTCCTTAATTTTCTCAAAGGCATATCATTCCATTCATCCATAGTATAAAAGTCAGAATCATTTATGCTACCTGCATATTCTTTACCTGCATCCATTATTCTTGCTAATTCTCTTTCTTTATTCGTTTTATATTCAGCTTTTAATATAGGATCATCAGGAGATGCAGACCAACTAGGTGATTTTTCAAAAGAAACTGATGCATCTGGGTCTGAAATATTAAAAGTGCCTTCAATAAGTTTATCTATCAATTCTAAATAAACTTGTGCAGTTATACTATTTTCCATTCCATCATACATAGATCTTAATTGGAGCAACATAAATTCAATAGCATAATATTTATAATAATTTTCTTTTGCATTTCTTCTAAAATCATCAGCAGTTTTATTGAAATCACTATATAATAATGCTTCTTGTATTAATCTGTATGTTTCACTAAATATCCCATTTATTCTATCGGTAATAACTTGGGTTGTTTCATATGGTTTACTATAATATTTATTTTTGATTGCTTTATTAAATTCTTTTTGAGGCATAAAAGGGTTATATTCTCTCGTTGTTAAATAATTGTTATTTATATATTGTTTTATTTTTCTATATAGTAAAACATTTTCATCTGTTATTGATTCATCATCTAAATATGCTTTTAATATTTTTTCTGCTTTCTCTTCACTAATTTTATCTTTGAATAGAGATAATATATGTTTTTTTTTTGCTTTTTCTGTGCTTGTAGGATATTCTAATATTTTATCTATATCTTTAAAATCTAATGGTAATTTTAAGGATTTGTAAGGATTATCTCCATCTGATTTGCTACTACTGCTTCTGCTTCTGCTTCCAGATAAACGTAAATCAAATGCTGTACGACATTGTTCAGCTATAAAATCTATTCTATCTTTTCGCGTCAATTGTTTTTTTGTTACTGGATGTGTTACACTATCTATTTCTCCTTTTACAAATCTTTTGTATTCTTTTAAATATTCCTCACAAGCATCTTGTTTAATTTTTTTATTTGTACCTGCGAGGTTATTTGTATCTTTTTTTAAAGTTCTTACAGTAGATTCTGGTAATTCAGACATTGCTGTTGATAATGATTGTGATAAAGAAACTCCTGCTGCTCTTGAACCTGACATTTTATTCTAATTATTATGAATATAATAAATCTGTTTTCATCAAGGATAAATATGTTCTAATTTATATAAAAATTGATTGTGGTTCTGTTATATGTTCATTAGGCACTGCCTACCCAATATTGTCTTGCTTATTTAGCTGAAAGACACTTCAAACGCCAAATCTGTTTTCTGAGAAAGTTTGTAAACTTTTCAAAACCGGTACAATGATGAACAACATTACTATTGATGCAAAGAATGTTAACTTCTGCTGTGGCCCCTGTTCTTCCGTTGAACCCGAACCTGAGCCACACAATCATCTTGACGGGCCATGGTACATGCTCAAACCACACATTAGGCGCGATGGCAAAACATATCCCAAATATGTTTGGCCTCTTCCCAAAAATGGCAGGCTTGTCGTAAAGAATTTACGCGTATGCGAATTCTGTTGCTCTCGCTACAATGACGATGAATTTAGCGATGAAGACCGCATCAGGGATGCTAATACTATCATCAAAAAGCTCAAAAAATATGTTGACAATTAAATGCTTCTCATAAAATCATATTCATCTATATATCCTAACTCTTTATACTGTAACCACGTGCGTTTGTATAATTCATAATCTTCAAAGAAAAAACAACCATAATCCCCGTTTTGGTTTGTCATTAAAAAATATGTGTTATTTGCTTTTTTTATCATTTCTATATATAAAAATAAATTATATTTATATTATAATGGTTTTAAAATTTATTTCATTTTTAGTATATTTGACGGTACTAAATAACAACTTTTTATTATTTACTAGAAAAAATATGAATATTAATACTGCATTTGTAAATAATACTTATCCTAAATATAATATATCTAACATCTCTGAAAACAGAAATAACAGTTTTTTTGTAAAATCTAATTATTTAAGCAGAAAAAGTAAATTCTGTTATATTAAATGCGATTGTTTTTTTTCACATACTGTTAAAAATGATAATATTTGTGTTAAAGATTGGATAAGACCAATTGGATTTAATTGAATTATTCAAAACATGATATAAGTATAATCTCCAATGTAATAATTCCTATGCCAAAAATCTTTAAATTGCTCATATGATCTTTAAATATATCGCATAAAATACAGCTAATATAGATATTTCCAATTCAATAAATTTTTGGGAGCATTATATTAATACGCTATGTTCTTATTTATAATATATAAATAAGACTATATCGCGAACCATTATATTTACTATTTTTAAAAATTATATACTTAATTAGTAGTATAAATGAGTGCTGATAAATATTATCTAGTTTTGTCGGATGATAAAGCAACAGATAAAAATAGCATATTCGCGTTGACAATGGGGACCAATAATGGTGAAAATATTTCAGGGGAAATATATTATTTCAATAAGAGCGAAGCAGCAGATAAAAAAATATTAAAGCTTAGTAAATTTAATGATAAAGAAAACAAAATCCATATAATTGTTTATAATGGTAGGGATTTAGCATATTATAAACCACCCAAAAGCAAAGATATTGATGATGATAAACTTTTAGATAAGCTTAACAGCTATGATAAGTGTATAATAATAAATATTACAGTCAAAGAATATGTAAACACATATATATTTTTAAGAGAAGAACAAACTAAACAAGATCCAGACGGAATATTTGAAGAAATGAAAAAAGAAAATGAAGAAACATTTAAAAAATATAACCTTATTAATATAGTAAAGGCATTATTCAATATAATTGAAGATTATCATATTAACTACGATAATATGCAAAAAGGAGAACCAGCTTCACCAACGCAAGTAGAACAAATTGGGGATGAAGCAGAAAAAAATAAACAAGATAATATTTTGCTTCCACCCGGCCGGCACAATATTTACAAAGGAGGCGGGAGTGGTAAAAGAAAATATAAAGCAAATGTAAATCAAAAATCTCTTAAAAAAATGTCAACAATTATAAAAAAATTATTAAAGATTAATTTAAATATCAAGCCTGCTGCCAAACCAAAAGCCAAGCAAGCTGCCAAACCAAAAGCCAAGCAAGCTGCCAAACCAAAAGCCAAGCAAGCTGCCAAACCAAAAGCC